>LNFM01006053.1_pt1 | contig 45678 bp, 45 predicted proteins | sample 596031 | NCBI WGS metagenome assembly LNFM01 (sample SAMN04254537, study PRJNA301005) | activated carbon metagenome | isolation source: dual media filters at the Ann Arbor, Michigan drinking water treatment plant | place: USA: Ann Arbor
CGAGCCGTAGACCTCGTCGGTGGACACATGGTGGAAGCGGAACGAAGCTTTTTCGGCCTCAGGCAGCGTCAGCCAAAAAGCCCGCGCTGCTTCCAGCAGCGTGAACGTGCCTTGCACATTGGTGTGGATGAAGGCGCCCGGCCCGTGGATGCTGCGATCGACGTGGCTCTCGGCTGCGAAATGCACCACCGCACGCGGGCGGTGGGCAGTGAACAGTGGGTCGAGCAGCGAGCGGTCCGTGATGTCGCCTTGGACAAACACATGGCGAGGATCGCCGTCCAGCGAGCGCAGGTTTTCCCGATTGCCGGCGTAAGTCAGCGCATCAAGGTTGAGCACCGGCTCGCTGGATTGGGCCAGCCAGTCGAGGACGAAATTCGAACCGATGAAACCGGCGCCGCCTGTCACGAGGATCATGGATGCGGGTGTCGAGTGAGGATGCCGCGCTGGTGAGAAAGACCGGCAGGTCGGATGATTCTAGGTGCGGCTTTTGATCGATTTCCACCGAGAGACGTCAGCGGCGATAATCAAAAGATGACTGAAACACCCCCAGAAGCTGATTCCGGTACCCCGGCCGCTGAGCCGGTTGCGGCTCCGGTGCGCTTCGACACACTCGCACTGGACGACAAGCTGCTGCGTGCGGTGGTCGATTCCGGGTACACCCAGATGACGCCGATCCAAGCCAAGGCCATCCCGATCGTGCTCGATGGCCGTGATGTGATGGGTGCTGCGCAGACCGGCACCGGCAAGACGGCCGCCTTCACCTTGCCGCTGCTGCAGAAAATGCTCAAGCATGAAAACAGCAGCGCGTCGCCTGCACGCCACCCGGTACGCGCGCTGGTGCTGGCGCCGACCCGCGAGCTGGCCGACCAGGTCGCCAACAACGTCAAGACCTACGCCAAGCACACCAAGCTGCGCTCGATGGTGGTGTTCGGTGGCATCGACATGAAGCCGCAAACGGCGGAGTTGAAGACTGGCGTCGAAGTGCTGATTGCCACGCCAGGCCGCCTACTCGACCACATCGAGGCCAAGAATTGCAATTTGGGGCAAGTCGAATACGTCGTCCTCGATGAGGCCGACCGCATGCTGGACATCGGTTTCCTGCCTGACCTGCAGCGCATCCTGAGCTATTTGCCCAAGCAACGGCAGACGTTGCTGTTCTCGGCGACCTTCTCCCCGGAAATCAAGCGGCTGGCCGAGAGCTATCTGCAGAACCCGATCCTGGTCGAGGTGGCGCGCCCGAATGCCACCGCGACCAACGTCGAGCAGCGCTTCTTCAGCGTCGCGACCGATGACAAGCGGGCCGCGGTGCTCAAGATCATCCGCGAGCGGGCGTTGACGCAGGCCATCGTGTTCGTCAATTCAAAGCTCGGTTGCGCGCGCTTGGCCCGCTCCTTCGAGCGCGACGGCCTGCGCACCAACGCGCTGCACGGCGACAAATCACAGGACGAGCGTCTGAAGGCACTCGAGGCCTTCAAACGTGCCGAGGTCGATGTGCTGGTGTGCACCGACGTGGCCGCGCGCGGACTCGACATCGCCGACTTGCCGGCGGTTTTTAATTTCGATGTGCCGTTCAACGCCGAGGACTATGTGCACCGCATTGGCCGAACCGGTCGGGCGGGCGCCTCGGGGCTGGCCGTGACACTGGTGTCTCGCGACGACGCCCGGTTGGTGGCCGACATTGAAAAGCTGATCAAGAAAAAGATCGAGCTGGAGCCGATCGAGCTCGACGAGGCTCCAGCGCGGCGCGAACCCCGGCCGGAACGGGCCCGCCGCGAATCCGCAGAGCAGCCGGCCCTCGCGGGTGACGACGAGCCTGCGAGCATCAGCCGACCTGCGCGCGCACCGTATCGCGGTGCCGGTGACGGCGCACGCAAGGCGTCTGCCGATCCGTTTTTTGATCGTCCGTATGAACCCAGTTCGACCGCGCCGCCGACCTGGGAATCTGCGCCGACCCCGACCGCAGTGGCGGGCGTGGCGCGCGGGCTGTCGCCCAACATCAAGCCGAAGCGGCGGGTGGCTGCTTTGTTTGGCGAAAAAGCCACAGAGACGCAGGGCGAGTGACGCTCAGCTGAGGCGTCCTCAGGCGAGAAGGCTGAATACAGCCGGTGTGTCGTTCGGGATCGATGAGGGGCTGGATTTCCAGGCTGCGACGGTGTCACTGCGATTCCAGCCGGTGGCCAGTGTCAGTCCGCAACTGACCGCCAGCCGGGTGCTCCCGTTCAACGCGTTCAGCAACGCGTTCAGCAGGGCGGCGTTGCGATAGGGCGTCTCGATCATCAGCTGTGTCTGCTGTGCACGACGCGACAGCGTTTCGAGCTCTCGAATGCGCGCCGTGCGCGCGGCGGCATCGACGGGCAGGTACCCGACGAAGGCAAAGCTTTGGCCATTCAACCCACTGGCCGCGAGCGCCAGCATCATCGAACTGGGGCCCGACAGCGGCACCACGCGCAGCTTCAAGGCATGCGCTGCCTGCACCAGCGCGGCCCCCGGATCGGCCACGGCCGGCATGCCCGCTTCGGAGATCAGGCCGACGTCCTGGCCCGCAAGCGCGGGCGCCAGCAACGTCTGTAGCGATCCAGGCGAAAGGGCGGGCGCCCCCTTGTTGGCCCGCGGCAGCTCAGTGATCACGATCGCCTGCAGAGGTTGAGTCAGCGGAACGACCTCATTCACCCGCTTCAGGAAGGCACGCGTGGTCTTGGCGTTCTCGGCCACCCAGCAGGGCAGGCGAGCAGCCATGCGGATTGCGCCCAGTGGCAGCACCTCCTGCAGATCCGGTGGGCCCCCGGACTCGGAGAGTGTCACGCCGAAGTCCAGCGTGTTGGGCATCAGATAGAGCACGCCCGTCATGACGCAGTCTTCAGCAGCGGTTCGATTCCCGCCTGCCGCAGCAACGCACAGGTGCGGATCAGTGGCAGCCCGATCAATGCCGTCGGATCGTCGGACTCGACCGATTGCAGCAACGCGATGCCCAGTGACTCGACTTTCGCACTGCCCGCACAGTCGTAGGGGCGATCGGCGTGCAGGTAGTGCTCGATCTCGGCGTCTGACAATGCGCGGAAGGTCACGCCTACACGGGCCAGGCCGCTTGCTTCGAAGTGGTGATCGGCCCTCACCACCGTCACGGCCGTATGAAAGATCACTTGCCTGCCGCTCATCGCGCGCAGTTGCTGCACCGCTGCCTCGTGGTGGCCTGGCTTGCCCAGAGCGACGCCGTCGAGTTCGGCAACCTGATCCGAGCCGATCACCACGGCATTCGGATGCATGGCTGCTACTGCCTGGGCCTTGGCATGTGCCAAGCGCGCCGCGAGCGCTGCCGGTGGCTCTGCGGCGTGCGCCGACTCATCGACATCCGGCGCGATCACGTCGAACGGTAGCCGCAGCCGGCTCAGCAATTCCTGGCGGTAAGGCGAGGTCGATGCCAGGATCAGCCGTGTTTGCGTGCGCATCGGCGGAATTGTCACACTGCGTCTGGCCCCGTATGGGTCACAGCGCTGCGCCGTAAACTGGAGGCCATGACAGCACGCGACTTCGACCCCTTGAGCCTGGACGTGGCCGCGTTCGCAAAGCAAGGTGGTGCGCTCTCGGGCGCCTGGCCTTTGGCGACGCTGGATCGGCTTTGCGGAGAAGCGCACGCGGACGCGAAACCGGCGACCAGCGAGCAACTTAACTGGCAAGTGACCGGTGAGGCCCGCCCCCGCCGTGGCGGCGAGCCAGAGATCAGGCTGCATCTGGTCTGCGATGCGAAGGTGGGTCTGGTGTGCCAGCGTTGCCTGCAGGCCGTGGAAGTCGATGTGCGGGTGGATCGCAGCTTTCAGTTTGTCTCCAGCGAGGCCCTGGCTGCCGAAATCGATGCCGACAGTGATGAGGATGTCCTGGCCCTGAGTCGGACGCTGAATCTGATCGAGCTGATCGAGGATGAGCTGCTGCTCGGACTGCCGTTGGTGCCCCGCCATGCCGCCTGCCCGCAACCGCTCAGCGCGCCAGCCGACGCCGAACCCTTCGAGGAACGCGTCAACCCGTTCGCGGTCTTGGGTGACCTGAAGCGAAAACCTCTCCCCAACTGAATTGCCCTGCTGTTATACTGGTCGGCTTTTCGGCAGGTGTTCTTCCCGCGGTTCATTCTGCGGCGCACCGCCCGCAGGCTTCCAACAGGAGCCCGTCCCGCAGTGGTTCGCCACCGGGCGCCACCACCAACGTATGCGGAGATTCACATGGCTGTCCAGCAAAACAAGAAGTCGCCTTCCAAGCGCGGCATGCATCGGTCCCATTACGCGCTGAACACGCCCGGAACTGCGATCGAGTCGACCACGGGCGAGCAGCATCTGCGTCACCACATCAGCCCCAACGGTTTCTACCGCGGCCGCAAGATCTTCAAGACCAAAGCCGACGCGTGAGCGTCTGACGCGCGATCGATCGAAAGCGTTGCGCCGCCGCAGCGTCGAGATCGATGACCCGCTGTCACCGATGGCCCGGCCGCTGCACACTTGCAATGCCGGGCCTTCGCATTTGTGACTGGCCCCTTCGGTCCCTGCGGCCCTTCAACCGGTAAGCGTCACCGTGATCGCTGTTTCGACAACATGAACCCGGGTGTTTCGCGCCGCCAGGTGCGCCTGGCCGTCGATTGCATGGGCGGTGACCACGGTCCGTCGGTCACGCTGCCGGCCTGTCAGGCGTTTCTTGCCCAGCACCCGCAAGCTGAGCTGATCCTGGTCGGGCGACCTGAAGCGCTGGCCCCTGCAGCCCAGTGGGCGCGATGCCAGCTGGTGAGCGCGCCAGAGGTCGTCGAGATGGACGACGCAATCGAAGTCGCGCTGCGGCGCAAGAAGCGATCGTCCATGCGCCTGGCTGTGGATCTGGTGAAGCCCGACGGCGCAGGCACGTCAGCAGCGGATGCCTGTGTCTCTGCTGGCAATACCGGCGCGCTGATGGCGGTGTCGCGCTATGTGCTGAAAACCCTCGAGGGCATTGATCGGCCTGCCATCGCGACCGTGATGCCCAACCAGCGCGACGGCTACACCACGGTGCTTGATCTGGGGGCCAACGTGGATTGCACCGCCGAGCACCTGCTGCAGTTCGCGGTCATGGGCAGCGCATTGGTCTCGGCGGTCGAGGGCAAGGAGCAGCCGACGGTCGGTCTGCTCAACATCGGCGAGGAGGCGATCAAGGGCAGCGACACCATCAAGCAAGCCGGAGAGCTGCTCCGTGCCGCCGCGGCCAGCGGGCACTTGAACTTCCATGGCAATGTCGAGGGCAACGATATCTTCAAGGGCACCGCCGACATCGTGGTGTGCGACGGCTTTGTCGGCAACGTCGCCCTGAAGACGGCCGAAGGGCTGGTGGCGATGCTCTCTGACTTCATCAAGCAGGAGTTCAGGCGCAACCTGTTCACCAAGCTCGCCGCCTTGGCCGCGATGCCGGTGCTGAATCGATTCAAGGCCCGGGTGGATCACCGCCGCTACAACGGTGCCGCATTGCTCGGCTTGCGAGGACTGGTGTTCAAGAGCCACGGCTCAGCCGATGCGTTCGCTTTCGAGCAGGCGCTGAACCGGGCTTATGATGCCGCCCGCAACGGGTTGCTCGACGCCGTGCATGACCGCATCCGCGACACGCTCCAGGCCATGCCGGCCAGTTCGCTCTCCGGTGACAACGATTCCCCCAAGATGCTTGCAGATCGCCTCACCGCATGAATGGCACTGTTGTCACTGCAGCCGCACCCGCGCTGCGCTTTTCCCGCATCGCGGGAACCGGCGCCTACCTTCCCGCACAACGGCTGACCAACGCCGAGTTGGCCGCTCAACTGGCGCTGCGTGGTGTCGAGACATCTGACGAATGGATCGTTGAGCGCACCGGCATTCGTGCGCGGCATTTCGCGGCTGAGACTGAGCAGGCCAGTGATCTCGCGGTGGCCGCGGCGCGGCGCGCGCTCGAAGCGGCCGATTGCGACGCCGCATCGGTCGACCTGATCATTGTGGCCACGTCAACGCCGGACATGGTGTTTCCTTCGACGGCGTGCATCGTGCAACATAAGCTGGGCATCGCAGGTTGCCCGGCCTTCGATGTCCAGGCGGTGTGCTCCGGCTTCGTGTATGCGCTGACGGTGGCCGATGCCATGATTCGAACCGGTGCAGCCAGCAAAGCCCTGGTGATTGGCGCAGAGGTGTTTTCGCGTCTGCTGGATTTCGATGACCGTGGAACCTGCGTGCTGTTCGGTGACGGCGCCGGCGCCGTGTTGCTGCAGGCCAGCGATACCCCTGGCCTGATCGCCAGCGAACTGCACGCCGATGGCCAGCATGTAGGCATCCTGTGCACCCCGGGCGGCGTTGCCGGTGGGAAAGTGCGCGGTGAGCCCATGCTCAAAATGGACGGGCAGGCGGTGTTCAAACTGGCAGTTGGTGTGCTCGAGGACGTGGCCCGCTCGGTGTTGGTAAAGGCCGGTCGCAGCGAAGCCGACATTGACTGGCTGATTCCGCATCAGGCCAACATCCGCATCATGCAGAGCACCGCACGCAAGCTGAAGCTGTCGATGGACAAGGTGATCGTCACCGTGGCCGACCACGGCAACACGTCAGCGGCGTCGATTCCGCTGGCGCTGGATGTCGCTGTGCGCGATCGGCGCATCACGCGTGGCGACACGGTCATGCTCGAAGGTGTGGGTGGCGGGTTCACTTGGGGTGCCGTGTTGTTGGATTTCTAGGCGCCGACCACGTCGCCCTGCTGGTTCTTTCCCTTTCTTTTCTTCATGTCGATGACTCCGTTCGCTTTCATCTTCCCTGGCCAGGGTTCGCAGGCCGTGGGCATGCTCGACGCCTGGGGTGATCACCCCGCGGTGGCTCAGACGCTGGCTGAGGCCTCCGAGGCCTTGGGCGCGGACATCGCCCGGCTGGTCCGAGAGGGGCCGAAGGAGCAGCTCGACCTGACGACCAATACCCAGCCGGTGATGCTGACCGCGGGTATCGCCTGCTACCGCGCCTGGATGTCGGAAGGCGGGCGGGCGCCTGCCGTGGTGGCCGGGCATTCGCTGGGCGAATACAGCGCCCTGGTGGCTGCGGGCGCCTTGAGCCTGGCAGACGCGTTGCCGCTGGTGCGCTTTCGTGCGCAGGCCATGCAGGAAGCCGTGCCTGTGGGCGCCGGTGCCATGGCAGCGATCCTCGGGCTCGATGCAGACGCAGTGCGCGCGGGCTGCGTGGAGGCGTCAGCGGCCAGCGGCGAAGTCGTGGAGGCGGCCAATTTCAATGATCCGAAGCAGACGGTGATCTCCGGCTCGCAAGCCGGCGTGGCCAAGGCCTGCGAGTTGCTGAAGGCTGCGGGTGCCAAGCGCACCCTGCCGTTGCCGGTGTCGGCGCCATTTCATTGCAGCCTGATGCGGCCCGCGGCGGAACGCCTGAAGGAGCGGCTGGCGTCCGTGGCAATCCAGGCCCCGGCCGTGCCGGTGATCAACAACATCGACGTGATGGCCGAGTCTGACCCGATGCGCATTCGCGATGCGCTCTACCGACAGGCTTTCGGGCCGGTGCGCTGGTTCGAAACCGTCCAAGCCATCCGTGCCAGGGGCGTGTTTCACCTGATCGAATGCGGCCCGGGCAAGGTGCTCGCCGGCATGGTCAAGCGCATCGACGCCGAGGCGAATTCGGGGGCGCTGTTCGATCCTGCTTCGATGACCGATGTGCGTGGAGTGCTGGCATGACAACAGAACCAACAACGACCCGTATTGCGCTGGTGACCGGTGCGTCGCGTGGAATCGGGCGAGCGATCGCGCTCGAACTCGCGCGAGGCGGCCTGACCGTCATCGGTACCGCGACGACCGAGGCCGGCGCACAGGCGATCGGCGAGGCACTGGCCTCCTTTCCAGGCAGCACGGGCGCCTGTCTGGATGTGAACGACGCTGCCGCTGTCGATCGCACGGTCGAGTCGGTGCTGAAGACCCATGGCGCGCTGCATGTGCTCGTCAACAACGCCGGCATCACCCGCGACAACCTGTCGATGCGCATGAAAGATGCCGACTGGGACGCGGTGATCGATACCAACCTCAGTTCCGTGTTCCGTCTCAGTCGCGCGGTGATTCGGCCCATGGTCAAGCAGCGGCATGGCCGCATCATCAACATCACCTCGGTGGTGGGAGCCAGCGGCAACGCCGGTCAGGCCAACTACGCGGCCGCCAAGGCCGGTGTGGCTGGCATGACACGCTCGCTGGCGCGCGAATTGGGGAGCCGCAGCATCACCGTGAACTGCGTGGCCCCGGGCTTCATCGCGACCGACATGACCGATGCGCTGCCCGCGGCACAAAAGGAAGCCTTGCTGACGCAGATTCCGCTCGGCCGTCTCGGCAGCGTCGACGATGTGGCCCACGCGGTCGCCTTCCTCGCCTCCGAAGCCGCTGGCTACATCACCGGCGCCGAGCTGCATGTCAACGGCGGCATGTTCATGAACTGACGGCCGCCCGCCACTGAATCCATCGACCCGGTTGTGCCCGGCCGGTCGAAGGGCGCACCATCTCCGCGAGGCGACACGGTGCAACCTTTAGAATCCCGGGCTGTTTCAGACAACACTCCTGGAGGAGTCATGAGCGATATCGAATCCCGTGTCAAGAAAATCATCGCCGAGCAATTGGGCGTACCCGAATCCGATGTCTCCAACGAGAAGGCATTCGTCGCCGATCTGGGTGCGGATTCACTCGATACGGTCGAGCTGGTGATGGCCCTCGAAGACGAGTTCGGTATCGAGATTCCCGACGAAGAGGCGGAAAAGATCACCACGGTTCAACTCGCGATCGATTACGCGTTGAAGCACCAAAAGGCCTGAGACCGAGCCTTCATTGCATGCATTTCCGCCCACCATGTTCGCCTGATCCAGCCTGCTCGACGACCAGCGGGCTTGTTCCACTTTGGGGATTTAGATGAGCCGGCGCCGCGTTGTGGTCACCGGACTGGGCCTGATCAGTCCGGTCGGCAACTCGGTCACCGAAGGCTGGGCCAACATCCTGGCGGGCCGTTCCGGCATCGCCAACATCACCCGATTCGACGCGTCCAGCTTCTCGTGCCGTTTCGCGGGCGAGGTGAAGAATTTCAATGTCGAGGACTACTTCCCCGCGAAGGAAGCCCGGCACATGGATGTCTTCATGCAGTTCGGCATGGCCGCCTCCATCCAGGCGGTGCGCGATTCCGGATTGAAAACCAACGACGAGCTGACGGAGGAGCAGGCCGAGCGCATCGGCTGTCTGGTCGGCTCGGGCATCGGCGGCTTGCCGCTGATCGAGGAAACCCATGCGGAGCTGTCGAGCCGTGGTCCCCGCCGGATTTCCCCCTTCTTCGTGCCGGCCTCGATCATCAACATGATCTCGGGTCACCTGTCGATCAAGTTCGGGTTCCAAGGACCCAACCTGGCCATCGTGACGGCCTGCACCACGGGCCTGCACTGCATCGGTGAGGCCGGCCGCATGATCGAATATGGCGATGCCGATGTCATGGTCGCCGGTGGTGCTGAGGCCACCGTGTCGCCGCTCGGTGTCGGCGGGTTTGCGGCTGCGAGGGCGTTATCCACCCGCAACGACGATCCTGCTACCGCATCGCGCCCCTGGGACCGCGACCGGGACGGGTTTGTTTTGGGTGAAGGCGCTGGTGCGATGGTGCTCGAAGAGTACGAGCACGCAAAGCGGCGCGGCGCCAAGATCTATGCTGAGTTGGCTGGCTATGGCATGGGTGCGGACGCGTATCACATGACTGCGCCCAGCGTTGATGGCCCCAAGCGCTCGATGCGTGCGGCCTTGCGCAACGCAGGCGTGTCCGCCGACCAGGTCCAGTACCTGAACGCGCATGGCACCTCGACGCCGCTGGGCGATGTGAACGAGACCAACGCGATCAAGCTGGCCTTCGGCGACCATGCCTACAAGCTGGCGGTCAGCTCAACCAAATCGATGACTGGGCACTTGCTGGGCGGGGCGGGCGGCATCGAATCGCTGTTCACGGTGCTGGCCGTGCGCGACCAGGTGGCGCCACCGACCATCAATCTCGTCAATCAGGATCCCGACTGCGATCTTGACTACTGTGCAAACGCCGCGCGCGAGATGCGCATCGAGATGGCCGTAAAGAACAACTTTGGGTTTGGGGGAACCAACGGTACGCTTGTTTTCAAGCGTGCCTGAGGGTCCGCGGCGGCGTCATGCAGTCGGCGTCGACCGTGCAGGTGACGATCCGGCGCTTCGGCGTCTGGAATGCGGCGCTCGGACTGCTGGTTGCGACCGCGATGTCTGTCGTCGCTGGCTGGTTGCTGGCCTGGCATGAGGAGTCTGCTGCCTGGAGCCGTGCGGCGCTGCTTGCTCTCGCGTTGGTCATCCTGTGCGGCGTCATCGGTCTGGCGCGGCGACAGCCGATCGCGCTGCGCTGGGACGGCCTGCGCTGGTATGTGACCGATCCCCATGGCGGCTTGCGCGACTGCGGCGTCTCTGAGATGCGGGTCATGCTGGATCTTGGTGGCTGGATGCTGCTGATGTACCAAGCCGATGCCGCGTTGCCCCGTCGCTGGCAAGGCGGTTGGATACCTGTGCAGCGGCGTGGCATCGAGGACCGCTGGCAGTCGCTGCGCGTCGCGGTTCATTCCCGTCGTACCGAAGCGGTGGCGCCAGCCGCGCTGGATCGGCAGATCCAGAGTGGTTGAACGCATGAACGCGCCCGACGCCGACGCGCCGCTGATCGATCGGGTCAAGCAGGGCGACGTCAAGGCGTTCGAAATGCTGGTGGTCAAGTACCAGCGCCGCATTGAGCGACTGATCGGGCGCATGGTCAGGGATGTCGATCTGGTGCCTGACATCGCGCAGGAAACTTTCATCCGCGCTTACCGTGCCATTCCGCAGTTTCGTGGCGAGAGCGCTTTCTACACTTGGCTGTACCGGATTGCGGTCAATACGGCGAAGAAGGCATTGGGCGAACTCAAGCGCGATCCGCTGGTGACGGAGTCCGCCAGGGCATCCCTGGACGACGACGATGAAACTTCCCGCGCCGAGAACGAACTAACCGACGGCGAGACGCCGGAATCGTTGCTCGCGAGCAAGGAGGTGGCCATGACGGTGAACGCGGCCATCGACGCGCTGTCCGAAGATCTGCGCCAAGCCATCACGCTGCGCGAGATTGAAGGGTTGAGTTATGAAGAAATTGCAGAATTGATGAATTGCCCGATCGGCACCGTTCGGTCGCGGATTTTTCGCGCGCGGGAGGCGATTGCACTGCGTTTACGACCTTTATTGGACACTCGGGTCGGCGAACGTTGGTGATCATCGGCGGGCACTGACTTCGGTAGGTGCCCCTTTGGGATGTGTGTCGGGGTGGGACAGGAGATTGTCATGGCAGATCATTCGGGTTCGGGGTCCGACCCGGCGCGCGCACGAAGCGAGGAACTGTCGGCATTGCTCGACGGCGAGTTGCAAAGCGTCGCGGTCGAGCGCATCTGTTCGGAATGGCGAACCGATGCGCACAGCCGCGACACCTGGCACGCCTACAACCTGATCGGTGATGTCTTGCGTTGTGAAGATCTGTCTCGCACCTGTGCGAGCGACGAGCAGTTCCTGCGCGATTTCCGACAGCGTATGGCAGCGGAGCCGGTCGTCCTGGCGCCGCGACTTGCCGACCATCCCGCTGCAGATGCGGGAGTTCCTCAGCAGATGACCCGTGAACGACCTGCGCGCGCCTGGGCGTGGCCTGTGGCATTGGCGGCCGGCTTCGTGGTGGTCGTCGGTGCCGTCATCGGCGTTCAAAACCCCGCGGTGAGCACGGGTGTCGAACCACTGGTGGCTGCGGCACCCGCAAGCAACGCGTCCGAAGCGCTGATGAAAGTGAGTCAAACGGAGGACATCGCGCCGCCGTCCGATGTCTATCCGGCGGGGATGGAACTGGTCTTCGACGGGCAGGTCATTCGTGATCCGCGGCTGGATCGGTATCTGCTCGCGCACAAGCAGTTCGCAGGTACGTCAGTGCTGGGTCCGACTTCGGGCCTGTTGCGCAATGCGGTTGTCGAAGTTCCCGAGCGGTGATCCATTGAACTCGAACGCCGTGGCTGGGCGTCGGTCGAGGCTCGCTTCCGCCGGGTTGGGATGGGTCGCGTCTGTGATGCTTCTGACCATCGGTGGCCAAGTGTCTGCTGCACCCGGCGTGGCCGTCGAGCCGCATGAGGTCAAGGCGTGGCTGACGCGCATCCACAACGCAGCCAATCAGCGTAATTTCCAGGGCACGTTCGTCGTCAGCTCTCCAGGCGCCATGACCAGCGCGCGGATCTCGCATTTCTACGACGGAACGGATCAATTCGAGCGGATCGAACCGCTGGACGGGGAAGCTCGTCAGGTACTGCGCCACAACGGCGTGGTGCATACCGTGTGGCCCTTCGACAAGGTGGCCCTGATCGAGCAGCGCGATGTCGTGAAGTCGTTTCCGTCCCTGCTGCAGGACGCCGACGACCAGGTCGCTGATTTCTACGATGTGAGTCTGCAGCCACCAGAGCGCGTCGCGGGTCGCGACGCCAACGTCCTGATGCTCAAGCCGCGCGACGAATTCCGATACGGCTATCGACTCTGGACCGACAAGCAAAGCGGCTTGCTGCTGCGCGCTGAAATCCTCAATGCGTTGGGTGAGACGCTCGAGACATCGGCGTTTTCTGATGTGGACATCGGCGTGCGTGCGCAGCCAAACATGGTGTTGCTGCCGATGCGAAAGCTGACAGGGTACCGTGTCGTGAAGCCGCAGTTGACGCCAACTCGGCTCGAAGCCGAGGGCTGGAAGTTGCGCAAGACGGTGACAGGGTTTCGACAACTGAGCTGCATCCGCAGGCCGCTCGACATGTTGGCGTCGGCTGACAGGACAGCGAGTTCCGGGCAATTGATCCAGGCGGTGTTTTCCGACGGCATCACGAACGTTTCGCTGTTCATTGAACCCTACAACGCCGAGCGGCATCCGCGGCCAGCCATCACGGTCGTCGGAGCGACGCAGGCACTGATGAGTCGTCAGGGAGATTTCTGGATCACAGTGGTCGGTGATGTGCCCAAGGCGACGCTGAGGGCCTTCTATGACGCAGTGGATCGGACTAAGTAGGCTTTTTTGTGTCCGACCAACCTGAAGCGGTTGGTCAATTCCCTTTTTGAGACAAGAGAACTGAACATGCAGATGCCATCTTCCTGGAGCCGTGCTGGCCGTCCACTTGTTGTCCCTGCGCTGGGGTTGTGGCGTCACCTTGCTGTTGTGCTGGCGACGCTGTTCGCGCTGACCCTCGGTGGCGTGCACACCGCCGCGCAGGCCCAGACGCTGCCCGACTTCACGGTGCTGGTCGAGAACGTGGGCGGCTCGGTGGTCAACATCCGCACGACGGAACGCCAGCGAGCCGGGCGAGGCAGTGGTGCGCCCGAGATGGACGAGGACATGCTTGAGTTCTTCAAGCGCTTTGGCATCCCTGTTCCTGGTCAACAACAGGCTCCGCGGCGCGCCCCGCAGCAACCCGGAGCGCAGGAGGGCGAACCGCAGCAGCGCGGTGTGGGATCTGGATTCATCCTGAATGCCGACGGCTACGTGATGACCAACGCGCATGTGGTCGAGGGCGCTGAAGAGGTGTTCGTCACGCTGACCGACAAGCGCGAGTTCAAGGCTCGCGTCATCGGTACTGACAAGCGGACCGACGTGGCGGTCGTGAAGATCGAGGCCTCGGGCCTGCAGGCGGTTCGTATTGGCGATGTTGGTCGCCTCAAGGTCGGCGAATGGGTCATCGCCATCGGTTCGCCGTTCGGACTCGAGAACACCGTCACCGCGGGCATCGTCAGCGCCAAGGCGCGAGACACCGGCGACTTCCTGCCCTTCATCCAGACCGATGTGGCGATCAATCCAGGCAACTCTGGCGGCCCGCTGATCAACATGCGCGGTGAGGTCGTGGGCATCAACTCGCAGATCTACAGCCGATCAGGCAGCTTCATCGGCATCTCGTTTGCCATTCCCATCGACGAAGCGATGCGGGTGGCTGATCAGTTGCGCGCCAGCGGGCGGGTGATCCGTGGGCGCATCGGCGTACAGATCGATCAGGTGACCAAGGAAGTCGCCGAATCGATCGGGCTGGGCAAACCCAGTGGCGCCATGGTTCGCAGCGTGGAAGCCGGTGGGCCAGCCGACAAGGCGGGCGTCGAGGCGGGCGACATCATCACCAAGTTCGATGGCCGCCCGATCGAGACGGCGGGAGACTTGCCTCGCATCGTCGGCAGCGCCAAACCGGGCACCAAGGCGACCCTTGAGGTGTTCCGCCGAGGTGCCTCCAAGGAATTGAGCGTGACGGTGGTCGAACTGGAAGCCGAGCGGCCCCGCAGTGCGCCGGTCGAGCGGAATGCGCCCAAGCTTCCCTCCGTGATCGGATTGCTCGGGCTGGCGGTGTCTGACCTGAGCGAAGGGCAGAAAACCGAGCTCAAGGTCAAGAACGGCGTGCGCGTCGAAGCCATCGAGGGCGCGGCAGCCCGGGCCGGTATCCGGGAGGGTGACATCATCTTGTCGCTCGACAAGACTGAAATCACCAGTGTCAAGCAGTTCGAGGCGGCCATCGGCAAGCTGGACAAGCCGAAATCGGTGACGCTGCTGGTCAAGCGCGGTGAATGGGTCAACTACATCGTGATCCGTCCTGGTCGGTGATGGTTGCCCACCGCATGTTTGTGGGCACTCACATTCTTTAACTTGACCGCCATTTCAAACCCCGTTGCAGGCATCAAACTCCTGGGCTCGGAGGCTTGAAGCGCCGAGCCTGCCACTGGGACCCAGAGGCACGAAAAGTGCCCAAAGAGCCTGTGCATAATATGTGCATATGTTTTATGTTGGCGATGCGCAACGCTCGCCAAACAAGCACTGGCGCGGTTCTACGGTCATGCTTTTGGCTACAATGAAATCCCAACAAGCAGTTGCCAAACATTTTTGTTGGAAGGCGCGTCAATCGTTCGACGTGCCTTTTTTTTGTGTCCGGCCGGCCCTTCGGGCCTTCACATCGCTTCGCGATATGAGCCTCCCCTGCAACGACTACGTCGTTGTGACTTCAAGTTGAGGCGTACGTCAGTCGCATCGCAGCAAGCATGAATCACATCCGAAACTTTTCGATCATTGCCCACATCGACCACGGCAAGTCCACGCTCGCCGATCGCTTGATTCAACGTTGTGGCGGCTTGAGTGATCGAGAGATGGAGGCGCAGGTGCTCGACTCGATGGACATCGAGCGTGAGCGCGGCATCACCATCAAGGCGCAGACGGCGGCACTCGAATACAAGGCGCGCGATGGCCAGGTCTACAACCTGAACCTGATCGACACACCGGGTCACGTCGACTTCTCATACGAAGTGAGCCGCTCGCTGTCGGCCTGCGAAGGCGCACTGCTCGTGGTCGATGCGAGCCAGGGCGTCGAGGCGCAGACCGTGGCCAACTGCTACACCGCGCTCGACCTCGGCGTTGAGGTCATTCCGGTCCTCAACAAGATGGACCTGCCGAATGCCGACCCGGAGAACGCGAAGTCGGAGATCGAGGACGTGATCGGCATCGACGCCGACCAGGCGATCCCCTGCAGCGCGAAGACCGGCATGGGCATCGACGACATCCTGGAGGCGGTGATCAACCGCATGCCGCCGCCGCGTGGCAACCCCGAGGCACCGCTGCGCGCGATGATCGTCGATTCGTGGTTCGACAACTACGTCGGCGTGGTGATGCTGGTGCGGGTGGTCGATGGCACGCTGATCAAGGGCGAACGCATCCGGATGATGGCCAGCGACGCGGTCTATGGCGCCGACAACCTGGGGGTCTTCACACCCAAGTCGGTGCCGCGCGATCGCCTCAACGCGGGCGAGGTCGGGTTCATCGTGGCCGGCATCAAGGAGCTGCAGGCGGCGAAAGTGGGCGACACCATCACGCTGGAAAAGAAGCTGCCCAACAACCTCGGGCCCGCCAGCGAGGCACTGCCTGGCTTCAAGGAAATCCAACCACAGGTGTTCGCCGGGCTGTACCCGACCGAAGCCAGCGAATACGACCAGCTGCGCGATGCGCTGGAAAAGTTGAAGCTTAACGACTCATCGCTGCGCTACGAGCCTGAAGTGAGCCAGGCGCTGGGTTTCGGCTTCCGCTGCGGATTCCTCGGTCTGCTGCACATGGAGATCGTGCAGGAGCGCCTGGAGCGCGAGTTCGATCAGGACCTGATCACCACCGCGCCCAGCGTGGTCTACGAGGTGCAGCTCGGCAACGGCGACGTGATTCAGGTCGACAACCCTTCCAAGATGCCGGATCTCGGCCGCATCAACGAGATCCGCGAGCCCATCGTCACCGTGCACCTCTACATGCCGCAGGACTACGTCGGACCGGTGATGACCTTGGCCAACCAGAAGCGTGGCCAGCAGATGAACATGGCGTATCACGGTCGCCAGGTCATGCTGACCTACGAAATGCCACTGGCCGAGATCGTGCTGGACTTCTTCGACAAGCTGAAAAGCGTGTCGCGCGGCTATGCGTCGATGGACTACGAGTTCAAGGAATACCGTGCAGCCGACGTCGTCAAGGTCGACATCCTGCTCAACGGCGACAAGGTCGATGCGCTGTCGATCATCGTGCACCGCAGCCAGAGCCAGTACCGCAGCCGTGCGGTGGTTGCCAAGATGCGCGAGCTGATTTCACGCCAGCAATACGACGTCGCGATCCAGGCGGCGATCGGGGCCAACATCATCGCGCGTGAGACAATCAAAGCGCTTCGAAAGAACGTGATTGCCAAGTGCTACGGCGGTGACGTGTCGCGCAAACGCAAGCTGCTCGACAAGCAGAAAGCGGGCAAGAAGCGCATGAAGCAGATCGGCTCGGTGGAGGTGCCCCAAGAGGCATTTCTGGCCATTCTCCAAGTGGAAGATTGATGAGTACGTTGACCGGTCTGCTCTACGGCTGCCTGATTGTTTTTCTGGGCGGCTGGTACCTGACGGTGGTCACGATGGCGTACTGGTTGGTCGAACGCTTCTACTTCGCGCCGCGCAGGCTGGCCGCGGCCAATGCGCTCGAAGCCGAGGTGGAAACGCGCCGCACGCAACTCGCCGCGCAAGGCATCACCAAGATTGACGGCGACGGCGACGGCAACGTCAGCCAGGCCCGCCAGTCGCTGCTGGCCCAACCCTGGTGGCTGGACTGGACCGCAGGGCTGTTCCCGGTCATTCTGGTCGTGTTCCTGTTGCGCTCGTTCCTCTTCGAACCCTTCAAGATCCCCTCGGGTTCGATGATCCCGACGCTGCTTGTCGGCGACCTGATCCTGGTCAACAAATTCCACTACGGCATCCGCTTGCCAGTGATCAACAAGAAGATCATCCCCAATCACGATCCCGAGCGCGGCGACGTGATGGTGTTCCGCTATCCACGCAACCCGAGTGTCGATTACATCAAGCGCGTCGTTGGCGTGCCGGGCGACGAGATTTCGTACCGCAACCAGCAGCTCTACCTCAATGGGCAGCCAGTGCCGTCGCAGCCCCTGCCGGACTTCTACAACGAAGACTCGCTGCGCTATGACAAGCAGTACACCGAGAGCCTGGGCAGCCAGCCCCACCGCATCGTCGTCGATCGATCTCTGCCGAGCTATGCGCGCGCCATCGACGACTTTGCTTTCCGAGAAAACTGCACATACACCGTCGAGGGCGTGACCTGCAAAGTGCCTGCGGGTCACTACTTCATGCTGGGCGACAACCGTGACCACTCCGAAGATTCACGCTACTGGGGGTTTGTCCCCAACGAGAACATCGTCGGCCGGGCCTTCCTGGTCTGGATGAATTTCGGTAAGGTGAGCCGAATTGGGTTCTTTCATTGAGCGGGACTTCGCCGAAAATAACCGGCGATGAGGGGTGCTCTCAGCACCTGATTCACTTGGAGCATGAGCGCATGATGAGCAAGCAGCATCGGGTAGGGCGGCCACAGCGCGGCATCACACTGCTGGGCCTGCTGTTTTGGGCCATCGTCGTCGGGTTCGTCGCGCTGCTGGCGGTACGCGTGCTGCCGACGCTCAATGAGTTCTTCACCATCCAGAAGGCGGTCAACAAGGTGGCGCTGGAGGGAGGCACCACGGTGCCTGAAATTCGCGCGGCATTCGAGAAGCAGAGAGACATCGAGTATTCGATTCAGGCCATCACTGCCAAAGACCTCGACATCACCAAAGAGAACGACCGGATCGTGATCCGCTTCGCCTACGACAAAGAGATTGAGCTGTTCGCGCCGGTGTACTTGTTGATCAAGTACGAGGGCCAATCCCGCTAGGTCATCCCGGCCCCATCTGACGCATCGATCTGCCCGTCTCGATGGACCCTCGTCTCGACCTGCTGCAGCGCCGCCTTGGCTATCGATTCTCCGATCCAGGCCTGCTGGCCCTGGCGCTCACCCATCGCAGCTTCAGCGCCGATCACAACGAGCGGCTCGAATTCCTCGGCGACGCTGTGCTGAGCCTGGCCATCTCCAGCCTGCTGTACGAGCGTTTTGCCGGCTCCGACGAGGGCGACCTGACCCGCGTGCGTGCGCACCTGGTGCGCGAAGACAGCCTGCACAAGGTGGCGGTGCTGCAAGGCCTGCCTGAGGTGCTGCGGCTGAGTGATGGCGAGGCACGCGGTGGCGGTGCGCAGCGCGCATCCATCCTGGCCGACGCGCTCGAGGCGATCATCGGTGCCACCTTCGTCGATGGAGGCTTCGCCTCGGCCCGTGCGCTGGTGCAGCGTCTGTTCGGCGACGTCATCAACACCACCGACATCGGCGGCTGGGCGAAGGACGCGAAGACCGAGCTGCAGGAGTGGTTGCAGGCGCGGCGTTTGCCCGTTCCCGGCTACCGCATCAGCGCGACCCGCGGCCAGGCCCACGCGCAGACCTTCGAGGTCGAATGCGAAGTGCCAACGCTCAATATGAAGCACACCGGCGAGGGCCGTTCGCGGCGCCACGCTGAGCAAGAAGCCGCGCGCCGTATGCTCGACGCCTTGAAGGCGACCGATCAGCCGGGCAGCCCGCTGCGTTCCTGAGCTGCCCGGCGTCTGCCGCGTGACGCCGAGATCTTCCATGACTGCCTGTCCATGACCGAACCCGTAGACCCGTCCGCTGCTGTCGACGCAGAGAGCCAGCGTTGTGGCCTGGTGGCCATCGTCGGCCGGCCGAATGTGGGCAAGAGCACGCTGCTCAATGCACTGGTCGGGCAGAAGGTCAGCATCACCTCGGCCAAGGCGCAGACCACACGCCACCGCATCACCGGCATTCGCACCGTCAGCCGATCGCAGTTCGTGTTCGTGGACACGCCCGGGTTTCAAACGCGCTACGCCGCAGCGATGAACCGCACCTTGAACAAGACGGTGCACAGCGTGCTGGCCGATGTCGATGTGGTGCTGTTCGTGGTCGAGGCGGGACGCTTCGGCCTGGACGATGCCAAGGTGCTGTCGCTGATGCCGGCCGGCGAGTTCGCGAAGCCGGTGTTCCTGATTGCCAACAAGCTCGATGCGGTACATCGCCGCGCCGATCTCGTGCCCTGGCTCAAGGGCATGCAGGATCGCCATGCCTTTGCCGAGTTCGTGCCCTTGTCGGCCAAGAAGGACGCCGACGTGCAGCGCCTGCTGGCCATCGTCGAGCCCTACCTGCCGAAGCAGCCGTGGTTCTATGAAGAAGACGCGCTGACCGATCGAACCGACAAGTTCCTGGCCAGCGAGATCATCCGCGAGAAGCTGTTCCGGCTCATGGGTGATGAGCTGCCGTACACCTCGACCGTGGTGATCGACAAGTTCGAGGAAGAAGGCAACCTGCGCCGCATCGCCGCGAGCATCGTGGTCGAGCGCGATGCGCACAAGGGCATGGTCATCGGTGGCGGTGGCGAGCGGCTCAAGCGCATCGGCAGCGAAGCGCGACAGGAGCTCGAAAAGCTGATGGGCGCCACGGTGTTCCTCGAACTGTGGGTCAAGGTGCGCTCCGGCTGGGCTGATGACGAAGAGCATTTGCGCAGCTACGGATACGAGTGACCGGGTGGTGACGCGTCGATTGGCCAAAGCGCCATCGCTGCTGACGGCTTACGTGCTTCACCGCTACGACTGGAGCGAGTCCAGCCTGATCCTGGATGTCTTCACGCGCGAGCAGGGCCGGCTCGTCGTGGTGGCCAAGGGGGCCAAGCGACCCTATTCGCAGTTGCGATCGGTGCTGCTGCCGTTCCAGCGCCTGCATCTGTCGCTCGGTCGCCCACCCAAAGCCGAGAAAGCAGACGCGCAGCATGCCGATGCCCCGACACGCGAGGTGCAGAACTTGCGCGGCGCCGACTGGGCCGGTGGCGCGGCGATGCTGACCGGCGCGGCGCTGTTCAGCGGCTTCTACTTGAACGAGTTGCTGATGAAGCTGCTGGCCCGGCAGGATGCTCATCCGCTGCTGTTCGACGCCTATGCGCACACCTTGCCGGCCCTCGGCGGAGGCGACGACGTCCAGGTGCAGTCGGCCCTGCGCGCGTTCGAGATCACGCTGCTGCAACAGATCGGCGTGCTCCCTGATCTGAGCCTCGTCACGCTGACGCTGGAGGCTGTCGATCTGGAGGGTCGCTATGTCCTGCGACCCGAAGCGGGTGTCGTGCGTGCGCAAGCCGATGAAGCCTCGGTGTCCGGCGCCATGCTCGTCGGCATGCAGGCCGCGTTGCTGCACGGCAGCGTGCCGGCGCTTCAGCAAGCCTGCGCCTCTGCATTGCCGGAGTGGCGCGGCCTGCTGCGCGGTTTGCTTCACTATCATCTCGGCTCATCGGTGTTGCGGACGAGGCAGGTGATGCTCGGTCTGCAAAGCCTGGCGCCGTTGACGCCAGCGGCGGCAGCTGTCGCGCACCTTGGCTCGGATCCACGCCCCTCATGAACCCCTTGCTTACCACCGGCCTCGATGCGCATCGCGGGCACACGGCGCTGTCGGCCAATCTGAACAAGGTGGCCTTGCTGCGCAACCAGCGCGCGCTCGGTATCCCGAGCGTGACCCGCGCGGCCACGCTGGCGTTGCAGGCGGGCGCCCAAGGCATCACCGTGCATCCGCGGCCCGACCAGCGTCACATCCGCACCCACGACGTCTTCGATCTGGCGGCGTTGATGCAGGACTGGCCGCAAGCCGAATTCAACATCGAAGGCAACCCGCTGCACAACCTGATGGACGTGCTCCGCGAGGTGAAGCGCCGTGGCTTGCCGCTGCACCAGTGCACCTTCGTGCCCGACTCGATGGACCAGGCCACCTCCGACCACGGCTGGCAGTTGCCGCAGGACGCTGCGGTGCTGGCGCCGCTGATCGCTGAGGCGCAGTCGCTGGGTGTGCGGGTGAGCTTGTTCATGGACCCCGTGCCACAAGCGATGCCCGCGGTGCGTGCACTGGGCGCAGAGCGCGTCGAGCTCTACACCGAAAGCTATGCCAGGGCGCATGGAATGTCCGATCAAGCTGCCGTGCTTGCTGGCTTCGCTGCCACGGCGAATGCAGCGCTGACACAGGGGCTTCAATTGAACGCCGGGCATGACCTGAACCGTGACAACCTGACCGACTTCCTGCGCGCCGTGCCCGGCGTGCAGGAAGTGTCGATCGGCCATGCGCTGATCGCCGATGCGCTGGAGCTCGGTCTGGCCGAAACCGTGCGCGACTACCTGCGCTGCATTCATCGGGCGTACGCAGCCTCATGATCTACGGCGTCGGCACCGACCTCTGCGACCTTCGCCGCGTTGCCGCGACGCTGGCGCGGCGCGGTGAGCGCTTTGCCGAAAAGGTGCTCGGCCCGCAGGAGTTGCAGGTGTTTCGCGCCCGGCGCGCCCGCGTCGAAGCCCGCGGCATCAGCTATCTGGGCACCCGCTTCTCAGCCAAGGAAGCTTTTTCGAAGGCCATCGGCCTGGGCCTGCGCATGCCGATGACCTGGCGCGCCTGCGAGATCCTGAACCTGCCCAGCGGCCAGCCGCACATCGTGCTGCATGGCGAACTCGCCGTATGGTTCGATGCGCGCGGGCTGAAGGCGCATGTCAGCATCACTGATGAAACCGATTACGCGACCAGCTTCGTGGTCGTCGAGACACAGACATGAAGAAGAAACGTTCACTCAAAGCGAGCCCTCGCGCGACCACAGCACCCGCACTGCCGAGCGCCCACGCGCCGGTTGTGCTCGACATCGAAGGATTGCAGCTCAACGCCGACGATCGGCGACGCCTGCAGCATCCGCTGACCGGCGGCCTGATCCTGTTTGGCCGCAACTGGCACGACCGCCATCAGCTCACTGAGCTGACCGCCGAGATCAAGTCCATCCGCCCGGATGTGCTGGTCTGCGTGGACCACGAAGGCGGCCGCGTCCAGCGCTTTCGCACCGATGGGTTCACCCACCTGCCGCCGATGCGGGTGCTTGGCGAGCAGTGGATGCACGACCCGCTGGGCGCCACCGATGCCGCTACCGCCAGCGGTTTCGTCCTGGCCGCAGAGCTGCGTGCCTGCGGCGTCGACCTCAGTTTCACACCGGTGCTTGACCTCGATTTCGGCGCCAGCGGCGTGATCGGCAATCGGGCTTTCCATCGCGATCCGCGCGTGGTGACGCTGCTGGCCAAGAGCCTGATGCAAGGCCTGTTGCAGGCGGGCATGGCCCATTGCGGCAAGCACTTTCCGGGGCACGGCCATGTCAAGGCCGACAGCCACACCGAGATCCCGATCGACAAGCGCTCGCTCAAGGCCATCCTCACCGACGATGTGCGGCCTTATGAATGGTTGAGCACCAGCCTCACCAGCGTGATGCCGGCGCACGTTGTCTACCCGAAGGTGGACGCGAACCCGGCGGGCTTCTCGCCGCGCTGGTTGAAGGAAATCCTGCGCCAGCAACTCGGCTTCACCGGCGCCGTGTTCAGTGACGACCTGAGCATGGCCGGCGCGCGCCGCATCGCCGGTGTCGAGGTGAGCTACACCGATGCGGCCGAGGTGGCCTTGAACGCCGGCTGCGATCTGGTGCTGCTGTGCAATCAGTCGGTGGATGGCGGCACGGCGGTCGATGCCTTGCTGGACGGCTTGTTGGCCTCGCAAGGCCAGGGGCACTGGCAGGCCGATGAAGACAGTGAACAGCGTCGGCTGGCGCTGTTGCCCCAGACCGCACCGCGGACCTGGGACCAGCTGATGCACGACCCGGTCTATCAGCGCGCGCTGGAGCGGCTGCCCTGAACGTTTGAAGCGCTGAATGAGAAACGGCGCACCTCACGGTGCGCCGTTTTCACATCGATCGCGCGATCACGCGGTCGGCGGTGCGCCGTCCTGAGACTCGAACGGCAGTTTCACCTGCGACAGGTCCCGGCGCGTCTCGACCAGCACCAGCGGTCCCTCGTCGATGGCCGTGACGGGCTTCGGTTCCCTCGGCACATGCGCCGGCTTCGCCTCATGGGCCATGGCCTCCTGTGCCGCACGAATCTTCTCGGCGTCGGAATTGACCCATTGCAGGCCAGCGCCTTCGGCCACGGCCTGCAAGGCATCGGTTTCGAGCACGAAGGCAGCGGCGATCGGTGCAGATGCTGCGACGGCCACCGGTGCGGCCACCACGGCGGGGGCTGGAGCGGTTGCTGCGACCGGCTCGATGACCACGGAACTAGCGGCTGGTGCAGCCTCTGGCGCCGCGGCGACCGGGACTTCGTCGTAGAACGCCGCCACGGGGGCCGCGGCCACTGTGGGCTCGCTCACCGATGCGTCGAGGGGGTCATGCGCCGCGGCTTCGGCAACTGCGACGCCGCTTTGTCCAAGCGCATCGTCGGCTCGAACCTCTTCGCGATCGCCTCGGTCACGGCGGTTGCGTCCACCGCGGCTGCGGCGGCGGCCTTCGCGCGGTGCGCCGTCGGGTGCATCACCCGCGATGCCTGGCGCCGACTCGTCGCCATCGCCATCGCCCAGCGGGGCCTCGGCATTTGCAGGCGCATCGACTTCGGTACCCATGGCGCCTTCAACGGGCTCTGCGCGCGCTGCGTCGCGATCACGTCCACCGCGTCCGCGGCGACGACGGCGACCGCCTTCACGGGCTTCCGTACCTTCTGTCCCGTCGGCACCAGGGGCCACCACGCCGGGCTGCGAATCGACGAAGGCCGGTGCGGCCAACGCCAACTCATCGGTGGCGATATCGGTGCCAGCAGGTGCGGCGCGGCCGTCACGGTCTGGGCGTTCCCCGCGACCGCCTCGGCCACCGCGGCGGCCACCTTCGCGTGCCTCGGTGGAAGATTCGCCGCGCCCTTCAGTGCGAGATTCATGTCGCTCTGCTCGCTCGCCACGACCGTCAGGGCGCGGGCCACGGGCTTCGCGCGAGGTGCTGGCGTCGACAACTGCCGCGTCATCTGGGCGCTCGCCCCGACCGCTGCGTCCGCCACGACCCTCGCGACCCTCACCGCGTCCCTCCGAGCGCCCTTCGGCGCTGCGCTCACCACGTCGGCCGCCACGCCCGCCGCGGCCACCACGCTCGCCGCGGCCTTCTGGGGTGGCGGTTGGTGCTGCAGGTGCAGGGGCTGCCACTGCCGGCGCGCGCACCGGCGACGGCGCACCACCGCCAAACAGGCGCGATATCCAGCCAAAGAATCCGCCGCCGGCCGCCGCGGGCGCCGCCGCAGCACGTGGTTCTGAGACTCGCACCGACGCGGAGGCGACCGGGGCCGGCGCGGGTGCGGGCTTCTGGACCGCCACCGGCGCAGGCGTCTCGGGCAGCACACCCTTGATCACCGGCTCCTGTTTGGCGGAGGTCTTCTCGCGCCGGGTGACGGCGGGTTCCTCGCTGGCCTCTTCGATCATGGTGTAGCTGGCCTGCAGGTTCTCCAGGCGCGGATCGTCGTGGCGCAGGCGCTCGAGCCGGTAGTTCGGCGTGTCGAGGTTCTTGTTGGGTACCAGCAGCACGGTGACGCGCTGCTTCAGCTCGATCTTGGTGATTTCGGTGCGCTTCTCGTTGAGCAGGAAGCTGGTCACTTCCACCGGCACCTGCACATGCACGGCGGCGGTGTTTTCCTTCATCGATTCTTCCTGCACCATGCGCAGGATCTGCAACGCGCTGGATTCGGTGTCGCGGATGTGGCCGGTTCCGTTGCAGCGCGGGCAGGTGATGTGACTGCCTTCGGAAAGCGCCGGGCGCAGGCGCTGGCGGCTCAGCTCGAGCAGGCCGAACTTGCTGATGCTGCTGAACTGCACGCGAGCGCGGTCGGGGCGCAGCGCTTCGCGCAAGCGGGTTTCGACTTCGCGGCGGTTCTTCGACTCTTCCATGTCGATGAAGTCGACGACGATCAGGCCGCCCAGGTCACGCAGGCGCATCTGGCGCGCGATCTCGTCGGCCGCTTCGAGGTTGGTGCGGGTCGCGGTTTCCTCGATGTCGCTGCCTCGGGTGGAGCGAGCGGAGTTCACGTCGACCGAGACCAGCGCCTCGGTGTGATCGATGACGATCGCGCCGCCGGAAGGCAGGTTGACTGTGCGCGAGAACGCGGTTTCGATCTGGTGCTCGATCTGGAAGCGCGAGAACAGCGGCGCGTCGTCGCGGTAGCGCTTGACCTTCGATGCCGTCTCCGGCATCACGTGGGTCATGAACTGCATCGCCTGTTCGTAGATGTCGTCGGTGTCGATCAGGATCTCGCCGACATCAGCGGTGAAATAGTCGCGGATGGCACGGATGACCAGCGACGACTCCTGATAGATCAGGAACGCACCCTTGCCCGCCTTGGCTGCGCCGTCGATGGCGGTCCACAGCTTGAGCATGTAGTTCAGGTCCCACTGCAGCTCGGGTGCGCTGCGGCCGATGCCGGCGGTGCGGGCGATCAGGCTCATGCCCTTGGGGTACTCGAGCTGGTCGAGGTTTTCCTTGAGCTCCTCGCGGTCTTCGCCCTCGATGCGGCGCGACACGCCGCCGCCACGCGGGTTGTTCGGCATCAGCACCAGGTAACGGCCGGCCAGGCTGACCATCGTGGTCAGCGCCGCGCCCTTGTTGCCGCGTTCTTCCTTTTCGACCTGCACCAGCAGCGGATCGCCCTCGCGGATCACGTCCTGGATGCGCGCGGTGCGCACGTCGACGCCTTCACGGAAGTAGTTGCGCGAGATTTCCTTGAACGGCAGGAAGCCGTGGCGGTCTTCGCCGTAGTCGACGAAACAGGCTTCGAGCGAGGGCTCGACGCGGGTCACGACGGCCTTGTAGATGTTGCCCTTGCGCTGCTCGCGCCCTTCGATCTCGGTTTCGAAGTCCAGCAATTTCTGGCCATCGACGATGGCGAGGCGACGCTCTTCGGGCTGCGTCGCATTGATCAACATGCGTTTCATGGGTGCTCCTGTGCCGCCAACCCGTGGGTCGGCGCTTCGATCAACATGCCGACACCTGACAGCGGTGCCGACTCATCGATGCACGAGAAACCTCAGAGAGCCCGGCAGGAATCGCCCTGGACTGCCAACGACCGAAAGGGTCGTGGGGGCAGCGTTGGCGCTTGCGTGTCAGTGCTTACTGCGGAGCCTGAGTCTGACCGTCGGGCTGAGCGCCGTAGGGCGCAAGCGCGTGAGTCAGCAGGGCCGGTCGCACGCCCACGGCCCGTACTCGCCACAGGGCAGCCGATCCGCAGCCCGGTACCGGGGCCATCTCGGAAAGGCGCAACTTGCGCGAGGGAGGGTTGTGGGAGGGCGACATCCGCAGGGTCACTGGACGCGGGTCACAGCTCGATTTCGACCAACCCGGGGGTCGGCGTACGCCGGTCTGCAACCTGAAAACCTTGGTTTCTTCCGAAGCATCGCTTCGGAGGCTCGTTCTTCGTTTTCTCTGCCGCAACCCATCTGGACTGCCCGGTCACTCGGGGACGGGGCCCGTCGCACGTGGAGTGCGTTGCATCACTGCTTGATCGGGACTCCTGTCCCGACCGCCAGTTCACGCAACAAGTGCGCGGGTAAACTCAGGAAAATCAAACACTTACAGCGCGAACGTGGTCGAAATCATTATAGGGGCCAAAAACGGGCGCGGGGCTGCTTCTGCGCCCGGGACGTCGTCGGCCCCTGTCGTGTCGCGCGTGCGGGTCGATGAGGGGTCGGAGGGTCAGCGACTCGACAATTTCCTGATCAAGCTGCTCAAGGGCGTGCCCAAGACCCATGTCTACCGGGTGATCCGCTCCGGCGAAGTGCGGGTCAACAAGGGCCGTGCGGCGGCGGACACCCGCTTGGCGCTGGGAGACGAGGTGCGCGTCCCGCCGGTGCGCACCTCGGAACACGCTGCCGACCGCAGCGGCGAGGCGCCAGCACCGGCGCGCGAATTCCCTATCGTGTTCGAGGATGAACATCTGATCGCTGTCGACAAGCCGGCCGGTGTGGCCGTCCATGGCGGCAGTGGCGTCAGCTTCGGCGTGATCGAGCAGCTGCGACGGGCACGGCCCGAGGCCCGGTTCCTGGAACTGGTGCATCGGCTCGACAAGGAGACCTCCGGCCTGCTGCTGATCGCGAAGAAGCGCTCGGCGCTGCTGGCCCTGCAGGAGCAGTTTCGCCAGCGTGAAACTGGCAAGACCTACTCGGCTTTGGTGCTGGGCCAGTGGCCGGCATCGAAGAAGGTCATCGATGTGGCGCTGCACAAGTTCCTGTCGGCCGAGGGCGAGCGGCGCGTGCGCGCAGTCGATGACGACGATGCCGACGGCCGCCGATCGATCACGCTGGTCAAGGTCGTCAAGGCCTACACCACGCACACGCTGCTCGATGTGACGATCAAGACCGGTCGCACCCACCAGATCCGGGTTCATCTGTTGCACGAAGGCCACGCCATCGTCGGGGACGACAAGTACGGTGATTTCGATGCCAACCGGGCACTGGCCCGCGGCGCAGCCATTCCCGGGATGCGCTTTGCCCGAATGTTTTTGCATGCGCGGCGATTGAGCTTCCAGCACCCCGCCAGCGGCGAGGTCATCGAACTGCAGGCGCCGCTGCCCCCAGAATGCGCGGCCTTGCTGCAGGCGCTCGCGCCGCGGCCGACGCCTGCTGCTTCGAAAACGACACTGACACCATGAACCGACCGCGCCGTTTTGATTTGATCGTCTTCGACTGGGACGGCACGCTTTACGACTCGACCGCCTTCATCGCCCGCTGCATCCAAGCCTCGTGCGCCGATCTGGCGCTGCCGGTGCCCAGCGTGCAGGACGCGAGCTATGTGATCGGCATGGGCCTCACCGAAGCCTTGCAGCACGCCGCGCCGGGCCTGGCGCCTGAGCGCTACCCGGAGCTGAGTGCCCGCTACAAGCACCACTACATGACCCGGCAGAACGACTTGAGCCTGTTCGAGGGCACATTGCCGATGCTGCATGCGCTGAGGGAGCGGCAGCACAGTCTGGGCATCGCGACCGGCAAGACCCGGCGCGGCCTGGACGAGGTGTTGCACACCGAGCAGCTGAAGGGGCTCTTCGACGCCACCCGCACCGCCGATGAAACCCGCTCGAAGCCGCATCCGCAAATGCTGCAGGAACTGATGGCCGAGGTGGGCATCTCGCCCGAGCGCACGCTGATGATCGGTGACACCACGCACGATCTGCAGATGGCCAAGCTCGCCGGCGTACCCAGTGTGGGCGTCAGCTATGGGGCCCACGAGCCGGCGTCGTTCGCGGCGTTCGAGCCGCTGCACATCGTTCACTCGGTGTCAGAACTCGACGACTGGCTGGCGCAGTCGGCCTGACACGCGCTGCTTCAGCCCCCATGCCTGCGATCGATCCGGCCATCGAGCCCGTGCTGCTGTGTGCCTCTGATGCGCTGATCGAGCGCGGCGACGCGGTGGTCTTCGAGGTGCAGCAATGGCGCCGCAAGGTGGGTGCCTTCGTGATGCGCTTTGAAGGCCGGGTGGTGGCCTACCTGAATCAGTGCGCCCACGTGCCCACCGAGATGGACTGGCAGGAAGGCAAGTTCCTCGACCGCGACCGCGAGGCGATCATCTGCTCGATCCACGGTGCCACCTACGACCCGCTCAACGGGCGTTGTGTGGGCGGGCCATGCGTGGGCGCGCGCCTCACCGCGCTGCGCGTCGAGGAGCGCGACGCGCAGGTGTATTGGTATCCTTCTTCAGACATCAAGCCCATGCCGGTCGCGTTGCCTCGCGACGACGGCACCGAAGAAAGCCCCCCATGAGTTCCGACGACGACGTGTCTGCCTCGCGTGCCCCCACCTTGGGCCCGCCTTCACGCAGCGGCTGGGACAGCGCTGCGGAACAGCTCGTTCGCCTGTATCTGCAGGACCGGCGCAGCGAGCGCCGCTGGCGCATGATCTTCCGCATGCTCTGGCTGGTGGTCTTCGCCGGGCTGGCATGGACATTCCTCAGCGACCGCCTGCATGCGAGCCCGCCCGCCGGCCCGCACACCGCGCTGGTGGAGGTGCGCGGCGAGATCGCCGCCGACACCGAAGCCAGCGCAGAGTTGCTGGTGTCCGCACTGCAGAATGCCTTCGAGGACGACGGCGCACAGGCGGTGGTGCTGCGCATCAATTCACCCGGCGGCAGCCCGGTGCAGGCCGGCATCGTCTACGACGAGATCAAGCGCCTGAAGGCCCTCCACAACAAGAAGGTCTACGCGGTGGTCGAGGAGGTGTGCGCTTCGGGGGCCTACTACATCGCTGCCGCGGCTGACGACATCTACACCGACAAGGCCAGCGTCGTCGGCTCGATCGGCGTGCTGATGGACAGCTTCGGCTTCAACGGGGTGATGGAGAAGTACGGCATCGAGCGGCGCCTTTTGACGGCTGGCGCGAACAAGGGCATCGGAGACCCGTTCTCGCCGCTCACCGACCCGCAGCGCGCTTACCTGCAGGCCACGCTGGACCAGATCCACCGGCAGTTCATCGCGGTGGTGAAGGAAGGCCGTGGCGCCCGGCTGAAAGAAACGCCGGATACCTTCTCCGGCCTGTTCTGGAACGGCGAAGAAGCCATCAAGCTCGGCCTGGCCGACCACCTGGGTAGCCTCGACTATGTGGCGCGCGAGGTGGTGCGCGCCGAAGAGATCATCGACTACACACCGAAGGAAAACGTGGCCGAGCGGCTGGCCAAGCGCTTCGGCGCGTCGATCGGTGCGGGCGCGATCCGAGCCTTGAGCAGCCTCGGCCACATTCACTGAGCTTCGGCGCCTCTCGTTTCCCCTTTTTCTTCTTCATCGATGTCCGATCGCCTGGCGGTGCTGCCGCAATACCTGCTTCCCCAGCAGGCCCTCACTGCGCTGGCTGGGCGCATTGCCAGTGCCGAAGCCGGCGAGTGGACGACGCGGTTGATCCGCTGGTTCGTCGGCCGCTATGGCGTGAACATGGCCGAGGCGGCCGAGCCCGACATCGCGCAGTACCCGAGCTTCAATGCGTTCTTCACCCGCGCGCTGAAGCCCGGTGCCCGCCCGCTGGCCGACGCGCGGTGGCTGTGTCCGGTCGATGGCGCGATCAGCCAGGTCGGCCCGCTGGATGGGGAGCGGCTGTTGCAGGCCAAGGGACACCACTACACCGCGACCGCGCTGGTGGGCGGTGACGCTGCGCTGGCTCGTGAATTCCACGGGGGCCACTTCGCCACGCTGTACCTGAGCCCGCGCGATTACCACCGCATCCACATGCCTGCGGCCGGCAGGCTGCGGCGCATGATCCATGTGCCTGGTGAGCTGTTTTCGGTGAACCCGACCACCGCGCGCGGCGTGCCCGGGCTGTTTGCGCGCAACGAGCGGGTGGTGTGCGTGTTCGATGGCGATGCCGGGCCGTTCGTGATGGTGCTGGTGGGCGCCACCATCGTTGGCAGCATGGCCACCACCTGGCATGGCGTGGTCAACCCGCCGCGGTCAGGTGAGTTGCGCGAATGGAATTACGCGCCGGGCGATGTCAGTCTGGCGCGTGGCGAGGAGATGGGGCGCTTTCTGCTCGGCTCGACCGTGGTGATGCTGTTTCCGCCGGGGCCGTTGTCGTTCAACGCTGGGTGGGCGCCGGGTGGGGCGATCCGCATGGGTGAGGTGATGGCTGCCTGAGTTTTTGCGTTCTCGCGGTTCGTGAGCGCTGCGGCGGGCCGCTGTGTTGCGTTCATGTCCCCCGGGCCGGTTCGCCAGTCATCCGCTTCGGCCTGAGTTGCTCCGGCCCTCCTCCTTAACTTCACTCCACACAGCGGCCCGCCGCAGCGCTCAGGACACGGCATTTGTATGGTCATGTACGTACAATAAAACGTACAAAGGAGCCACCCATGGACGCAATCACCTACAGTGCTGCCCGAGCGAACCTGGCCAAGACCATGGACAGGGTCTGCGAGGACCATGAGCCGATCATCATCACCCGCAATGGCGAACAGTCGGTGGTCATGGTGTCGCTCGATGACTTCAAGGCCCTGGAAGAAACAGCCTACCTGCTTCGGAGCCCAGCGAACGCCAAGCGGCTGCTTGCTGCGGTCACCCAGCTTGTGGAAGGCAGGGGCGAGGTTCGCGAGTTGGCCGAGTGAAGCTGGTCTTCTCGGATGAGGCTTGGGACGACTACCTGTATTGGCAGAAGCAGGATCGCAAGATGGTTGAGCGCATCAACAAGCTGATCCAGGAAGTGAAGCGTGATCCCTTCTCTGGTGTGGGGAAGCCAGAACCGTTGAAACATGCGCTCGCCGGGTTCTGGTCTCGCAGGATCACCGACGAGCACCGGATGGTCTACCGGGTCGAAGGCGCCGCGCTGCAGATCGGGCAGCTGCGATATCACTACTGAGAGCCGGGAGGGCGGTGCCGTTTAGCGTTCGACGTGAGCCGCTCGGAGAGAGCGAAGCTCTTGGAGAGTCGGCTCCACGGAGGGGTTACGCGTCTGGTTCACTTGTCCGCGTGTTCAAGGAGCAAGCCAATTTTGCTGGCAGGTGTAGCGGCGATCTGAGGTATGACATCGTCGGCGCTGAATGGTTTGCCATCTTGCCCGACGCCTCGCAGGTAGTAGTGGTCAGCGCCAACACGTTCGTAATAGAAGTACTTCGGTTGCTCTTGGATCCCTATAACGGTCGGATCGAAGACCGAGACAAAGCTTTCCTTCGGAAGAGATTCTTGGAGCGATTTGAGTGATTCCGGGTACTGCCCGTTCTGTGTCTTGTAGAACTCAATCGATGGCACCAACGAATTGATGGTTGTTTGAGCGAGGTTAACGCGCAGCTCCTCATACACGCCACCACGCTGCTCCATGCCGAAGTAGAACAGCGATCCATACAGCACAAAAGTGAATCCGATGCCTCCTGCGCCAATACCCGCCAGACGCTTTCCTCCAGCTTTTTTTGTGCGGAGTCCCCAAACAACTGCGACAAGACCGAAGGCCACGCCGATCAACGGAATGAATGACATGCCTCCTATCACGTACGGAAAAGTTCCAAGCTTTGTCGGAGGGGTGTCAGTAGCTGTATTCATATGTGACGATTGTTTGTTGAAGATGCCCAACGTGTTGTAGGGAGACAGGAACTGCGCCCTAACATTGGCGCCCTCTCCCTCATACCGTCGACCGATTCGCGCTCAAGTGCTTGTGGCATCGTCGTTTTCTCTGAAAGAGGCGGATGCGGAACGGTACTGATTTTTCGGACAAATTCGGACTTTGTTACATCTGGTCGGCGCTGTGCTGCATATCTGAAAGCTGCACGCCACCAGCCGCTGTCACCCCGCCGCCCCCACCAACATCCCCTTGCGCTCGATGAAGCGGATCACGTCGTCCAGGCCGTGATGGGTTTTCAGGTTGGTCATGACGAAGGGGCGCAGGCCCTGGGGGGTGGTGCGCATGCGGGTGGTGTCGGCTTGCATCACGTCGAGGTTGGCGCCCACGTAGGGGGCCAGGTCGATCTTGTTGATGACGAACAGGTCGCTCTTCGTGATGCCGGGCCCGCCTTTGCGTGGAATCTTTTCGCCGGCGGCCACGTCGATCACGTAGATCGTCAGGTCGCTCAGCTCGGGGCTGAAGGTGGCGGCCAGGTTGTCGCCGCCCGACTCGATGAACACGATGTCGGCGTCGGGGAATTTCTCCAGCATGCGGTCGACCGCTTCGAGGTTGATCGACGCGTCTTCGCGGATGGCGGTGTGCGGGCAGCCACCGGTTTCCACGCCCATGATCCGGTCGGCCGACAGCGCGCCGGCGACCGTCAGCAGGCGCTGGTCTTCCTTGGTGTAGATGTCGTTGGTCACCACCACCAGGTCGTACTGCTCGCGCATGGTCTTGCAGAGCATTTCGACCAGCGTGGTCTTGCCCGAGCCCACGGGGCCGCCCACGCCCACGCGCAACGGGGGCAGTTTCTTGGTGCGGTGGGGGATGGTGTGCAGTGCGGTCATGGTGGGGTGCGGGGTGTGGAAAGGTAGGCCGGGCGCTGCAAGTTCAGGACCTGAACAGCCGCGAGTACTGGGTTTCGTGCTGCGCCGACAAGATGGCCAGCATCGGTGTGCACACCTGCCGTTCGGCGTCGCCAAGCCGCATCGCGGCCTCGACGGCGTCGGGGATCTCGGCGGCCAGCGCGCTCAGCAGGCGCTGCCCGGCCAGCTGGCCCAGCGGCACCGATTTCAGCGCCGCCTGCACCATGTTCTCGGCCCAGCCGAACGCGAAGCACAGCAGCGTGTCGCGGCAAGGCGCGCCGGTCTGCCACGCGGCGAGCGCGAAGGCCACGGGCCAGGTCGGCGCCGGGCGCAGCGCGGCCAGCGCCTGCAGCGGCTCGGCGTGGCGTGCGTCGAGCGGCCGGTTCTTCATCCACTCGACCAGCGAGCGGCCCATCTGCTCGGTCTGCTGGCGCAGCTCGTGGCTTTCGCGCGTGGTCAGCACCCAGGTGTTGAGGGCCGCCGCCTCTGGCACATCGCCGCGCTGCCAGGCGCCATGGGCACGCGCCACCAGCGCCAGGTCGCTGCGCGCCAAACCCAGGTGCAACTGATCCAGCAGCCAGCGGCTGGTGTCGGGCTCGGTCGTGGTCAGTCCGGCGTTCACTGCGGCTTCCAGCACCTCGGAGTAGCTGAACCCGCCCACCGGCAACGCGGGCGAAGCCAGCCAGATCAGCTGCAGCAGCGAGGCGGGCGTCAGGTTCGGCGCCTGGGCCACCGGCCGCCGATGCGTTCGGCGCTGAAGTGACCGCGCGCCGAGACGCGCCCGCAGCGCGCTCATCAGTGGTCGTGCTTGCAACCCGGGCCGTGGACGTGGGGCGCGGCAGCGCCCTGGATCGGGATGGTCTTCGGTGCGGCGTGGGCCGCAGGCGCGTGGTCGTGACTGTGGTCATGACCGCAGCCCGGGCCGTGCGTATGCCCATGCGCTTGGCCGTGGTCATGCGCATGATCGTGCGTTTGGCTGTGGCCATGGTCGTGCCCACCGGCCGTCGCGCCCGGCGCATACGCGCCGCTTTCCGGCTCGAACGGCGCCTGTGCATCGGTCACGGTCAGGTGCATCTGGCGCAGCAGGTCGGCCAGCACATGGTCGGGTTCGAGCTTCAGGTGGTCGGGCTTCAACTCCAGCGGCACGTGGCGGTTGCCCAGGTGATAGGCCGCGCGCACCAGGTCGAAAGCCGATCCGTGCTCTTTGCAGGTCGTGACCACCAGCACCGGCTGCGCCGCGGCCTGAACCGCGATCAGCGAGCCGTCTTCGGCGACCAGCACATCGCCACCGCGCACCACCGCACCACGCGGCAGGAACACGCCCAGCGCGCGGCCTTGCGAGTCGGTGGCATCGAAGCGGCTTTTCTGGCGCACGTCCCAGTCGAGCGAGACAGTGGCGGCGCGGGCGAGCAGCACGCGGCTCAGTCCGCGCCCCTGGGTGATGAGCTTGTTGATGGTCAGCAGGGTGGACATGTCGGTGGGCGCCAGCGGCGCAGCGGTCGCAGTTGATACAGCCGCGAGTCTGGCACGAGTGCCGAGAGCGACGCCACTGGATCTTGGCCAGTGGCGCTGCGCCGAAGCCACCGGCCGCTGTGCGGAGATACGGAATGTTAATGAGAATGGTTTCGTATACAGTTCTGCCTGACTTTCCAAGTCTCACGACCCACGACCGACATACCAAGGCCTGTCCATGATCCGTCTGCCCTCCATGTTTGGTGCCTGCATCGCCGCTGCTGGTGCGCTGTCTGCCTTGTTGGGTGCCTCGCTCGCGCACGCGCAGGGCGAACTCAACATCTACTCGGCGCGCCACTATCAGACCGATGAGGCGCTGTATGCCAACTTCACCAAGCAGACCGGCATCAAGATCAACCGGCTCGATGGCAAGGAAGAGGAACTGCTTGAGCGCCTCAAGAACGAGGGCGCCAGCAGCCCGGCTGATCTGCTGATCACTGTCGACGCCGCGCGGCTGGAGATCGCCGACAAGGCAGGGCTGTTCCAGCCGCTGAAGTCGTCGGTGATCGAGGCGCGCATTCCTGCGGCACTGCGCACGCCGAACTGGGCCGCGTTCTCGACGCGCGCACGGGTGATCGTCTATGCCAAGGCCACGGTCAACCCTGAGTGGGTACAGACCTATGAAGACCTCGCGCTGCCGCGATTGAAAAACCAGATCTGCGTCCGCTCGGGCGCGCACCCCTACAACCTGTCGCTGGGTGCCGCCGTGCTGTCTCACGAGGGTGAGGCGAAGACCGAGGCCTGGGCGCGTGGCCTGGTCGCGAACTTCGCCCGTACGCCCAAGGGTGGCGACACCGACCAGTTGAAGGCCGTGGCCGCGGGCGAATGCGGTGTGGCGATTTCGAACAGTTATTACCTCGCTCGCCTGATGCGTTCGACCAAGCCGGAAGACCAGCAGGTGGTGCAGGCCCTGGGCATCGTCTGGCCCAACCAGAAGACCTGGGGCGCGCACATCAATGTCTCGGGTGCGGGCATCACCAAGCACGCACCGAACGCGGCCGCCGCGCGGCAGTTTCTCGAATACCTCGCCAGCGACTCGGCGCAGGTCTACTTTGCCGATGGCAACAACGAATGGCCCGTCGTCAAGAGCGCGCCGGTGAAGAACCCTGCGCTCGACGCACTGGGCCCGTTCAAGCCGGACGCGCTGCCGATCGGCCAATTGGCCGCCAGCGCCGCGCAGGCTCAGCGCATTTACGACCGCGCCGGCTGGCGCTGATGTAGGCTCGGCGCGCCGAGCGCGTCCGCTCGGTTGCGGCTATCGCCGTTCGTTCGCGATCTGGCGGCACAGCACGATCAGCGGCAACAAGCCCACGGCCACGATGGCGATGGTGGCTGTCGACGCCTCGGCCAGCCGCTCGTCCGATGCCAGCGTGTAGGCCTGGGTCGCCAGCGTGTCGAAGTTGAACGGGCGCATCACCAGCGTGGCGGGCAATTCCTTCATCACGTCGATGAAGACCAGCAGCCCGGCGGTCAGCAGCCCACGCCGCAGCAGCGGCAGATGGACGCGCTGCAGCGTGCGGGCGGGTGACAGGCCCAGGCTGCGGGCGGCGTCGTCCATGTGCGGGGTGACGCGGTACAGCGCCGAGTCGACCGTCTGCAGGGCGGCGGTCATGAAGCGAACCAGACAGGCGAACACCAGCGCGGCAACCGTGCCGGTGAACAGCAGTCCCGTCTGCCACCCGAAGCTGGTCTGCAACCACTGCGCCAACGCGTTGTCCAGTCGCGCCATCGGGATCAGCACGCCGACGGCGATCACCGACCCCGGCAGCGCGTAGCCGAGGCCGACTGCCCAGTGCGCTGAGCGGGTCAACGGCCGAGGGTCCAGCCTTTTGGCGTAGGCCACCAGCAGCGCGAGCGCCACCGCGAGCAGCGCGGTCAGGCCGGACACCATGATGCTGTTGCCGGCCAGCGTCCAGAAGCGGGCACCGAACTGCGCGTCGCCCTCGGTCACGGCCATCTGCAGCAGCACACCCGCGGGCAGCAGGAAACCGATGACGATCGGCAGCGCACACAGGGCGACCGCCAGCGCAGCGCGCAGGCCGGTCAGCGGCGCGCCGCGGGTCGGCTGGCGCCGCAGCCCGCTGCCGTGGAAGCGGGCGGTGCCGCGCGACTGACGCTCCAGTGCCAGCAGCAGCACGACGAAGCCCAGCAGGCACATCGCCAACTGTGCGGCGGCCACCCGGTCGCCCAGTGAGAACCAGGCGCGGTAGATGCCGGTGGTGAAGGTCTGCACCGCAAAGTAGGACACCGTGCCGTAGTCGGCCAGCGTTTCCATCAACACCAGCAGCGACACGCGCGCAAAGCTTTGCCACGGCGACAGCCCCAGCGAGCGGCCCGCCTCCATGACCGCGACACCGCGCTCCATGAAGGCCGAGCGCGCCAGCATGAACACATACGGGTACAGCACGAAGGCGAACATCACCACCGCGCCGCCCAGCGTGCGCACGTCGGGGAAGCTGTAATCGGCACGCGTCCAGCCCATCGTCGCGCGCAGCCAGCTCTGCAGCGGGCCCGCGAACTGCAGCAGATCGGTGTAGGCGTAGGCCATCACGTAGGCCGGCATCGCCAGCGGCAGCACGAGCGCCCATTCGAAGCTGCGGCGCAGCGGGAAATCGAAATGCGTGACGAGCCAGGCCGCGCCGACACCGACGAGCGTGGCCAGACTGCCGACACCGACACACAGCCACAGCGTGGTGGTGATGTACTCCGGCAGCACCGTCGACGCGAGGTGCGCCCAGGTGTCGCCAGTGCCTGGCGAAAACACGTTCGTCGCCACCGACAGGATCGGCAGCGCGATGAACAGCGCCACCACCGCGGCCGCCAGGCTCAGCCAGCCGATCTGACGGCGAGCTGGCAGGCTCACGGTGGCGGAAGGCGGAGGCGGGGGGGAGGCGAGGGCGGCGGTCATGCGGGGGCTATCATCGCGACGCGTCCTGAACGCGATTGATTCGCAGGCAGTGTACGACCCATGAGGCAGGCGCCGCGCCTCCATGCCACCGGCCCCATCGATGACCACCCCGACTCCTGTCCCTGTCCTGAGCCTCCACGGCGTGCGTCATGCCTATGGGGCGCGTGCCACGGTCGATGGACTGAATCTGACGCTCGCCACCGGGAGCATCTGTTGTCTGCTCGGCCCCTCGGGCTGCGGCAAGACCACGGTGCTGCGCTGCATTGGCGGCTTCGAGCCCCTGGCCGGCGGCGAGATCCGCATCGCGGGCGAGGTGGTTAGCGGGCCGGGCCGGCATCTGCCGCCGGAGCAGCGCCGCATCGGCATGGTGTTTCAGGACTACGCGCTGTTCCCGCACCTGACCATCGAGCGCAATGTGGCTTTCGGGACGCGCGGCAGCGCTGACGACAAAGCTCGCGTGGAGCGTCTGCTCGACATGGTCGGCTTGAAGTCACACGCACAGCGCTACCCGCACGAGTTGTCTGGTGGGCAGCAGCAACGCGTAGCACTGGCGCGCGCGCTGGCGCCGCAGCCGCGTCTGTTGCTGATGGATGAGCCGTTTTCGAACCTCGACGTGGATCTGCGCGAGCAGCTTGCCGCCGAAGTGCGCGAGATCCTGAAGGCCACGAACACCACCGCGGTGTTTGTCACCCACGACCAGAACGAGGCCTTCGCGATGGCCGACGAGGTGGCGGTGATGGCCGACGGCCGCATCCAGCAGATCGACACCGCCTACAACCTGTACCACCGCCCGGCCAGCCGTTTCGTCGCCGACTTCATTGGTCAGGGTGTCTTTGTGCGTGGCACGGTCGTGGCCGAGCGGCAACTGGCCATCGAGATCGGCGCGGTGTCGGCACCTGAGACCATCCGTTATGCGCCCGACGGCAGTCCGTGCCCCATCGGCAGCCAGATCGATGTGCTGCTGCGCCCCGACGACGTGGTGCACGACGACACCAGCCCCGCACAGGGCATCGTGCGGCACAAGGCGTTCAGAGGCGCGCAGATCCTGTACACCCTCGAACTCGCCAGCGGTACCCGCGTGCTGTCGATGGTGCCCTCGCACCACAACCACCGCATCGGCGAAGCCATTGGCATCCGCCTCGACATGGACCACCTGATCGCGTTTCCGGCGAGCTGAGCGACTTGCATCAATAGGACTCGCATGCAAGCTTGCGCGCGATGCTGTCGAGGGCGCGGGGTGACCGGCTCCGCTCATGTCCTCCGGGCCGGTTCACCATCCAATCGCTTCGGGCAAGACCGATCCGGCCCTCCCCCTTTACTTCGCTGCGCCGGTCACCCCATGCCCTCGACAGCCAGCACCGTAGTGGCAGATAAAGGAATCAAACCCCGCCCGCTTCGGTGGTGGCAGGAGCGCTGCGGTGGGTCGCTGTGTGGAGTGAAGTAAAGGAGGAGGGCCGACGCTGTTGAACCCGAAGCGAACAAAAGGTGAACCGGCCCGGGGGACATGAACGCAACACAGCGGCCCGCCGCAGCGCTCTCGCGCCGAGCTGCGACACGAACATGGGTTCAGAACAGAAAGTACCGCTGCGCCATCGGCAGTACCGACGCCGGTTCGCAGGTCAGCAGCACGCCGTCGGCGCGCACGTGATACGTCTGCGCGTCGACCTCCATCTTCGGGGCGTAGTGGTTGTGCACCATGTGCTGCTTTTGCACCGTGCGGCAGTTCTTCACCGCGGCGATGCGCTTGTGCAGCCCCAACACATCCTGCACGCCGCCATCGATCGCCGATTGACTCAGGAAGGTCAGCGAGCCCTGGTGCAGCGCGCCACCGTAGGCGCCGAACATCGGCCGGTAATGCACCGGCTGTGGCGTCGGGATGCTGGCGTTCGGATCACCCATCGCCGCTGCGGCGATGAAGCCGCCCTTCAATATCAGCGAGGGTTTGACGCCGAAGAAGGCCGGCTTCCACAGCACCAGATCGGCCCACTTGCCCACCTCGATGCTGCCCACCTCGTGCGAGATGCCGTGCGCGATCGCCGGGTTGATCGTGTACTTCGCGATGTAGCGCTTGGCGCGGGAGTTGTCGTGTCTGTCTGAATCGCCCGGCAGGCTGCCGCGCTGCACCTTCATCTTGTGCGCTGTCTGCCAGCAACGCAGCACGACCTCACCGACGCGGCCCATCGCCTGGCTGTCGCTGCTGAACATGCTGATCGCGCCCAGGTCGTGCAGGATGTCCTCGGCCGCAATGGTTTCGCGGCGGATGCGGCTCTCGGCGAAGGCCAGGTCTTCGGCGATGGACGCGTCAAGGTGGTGGCACACCATCAGCATGTCGAGGTGTTCGTCGATCGTGTTGATCGTGTACGGCCGCGTCGGGTTGGTCGAGCTGGGCAGCACGTTCGCCTCACCGACCACCTTCAGGATGTCGGGTGCGTGGCCGCCACCGGCGCCTTCGGTGTGAAAGGTGTGGATCGTGCGGCCCTTGAATGCGGCGATGGTGTCCTCGACGAAACCGCTTTCGTTCAGGGTGTCGGTGTGGATGGCCACCTGCGTGTCGGTCTCTTCGGCCACCGTCAGGCAGCAGTCGATCGCAGCGGGGGTCGTGCCCCAGTCCTCGTGCAGCTTCAGGCCGATGACGCCTGCATCGATCTGCTGGCGCAGCGCGGCGGGCTGGCTGGCGTTGCCCTTGCCGAAGAAGCCCAGGTTCATCGGGAAGGCATCGGCTGCCTGCAGCATGCGGCCGATGTTGGCCGGCCCGGGCGTGCAGGTGGTGGCAAAGGTGCCGGTGGCGGGGCCGGTGCCACCGCCGAGCATCGTCGTCACGCCGCTCATCAGCGCTTCTTCGATCTGCTGCGGGCAGATGAAGTGGATGTGGCTGTCGATGCCACCCGCGGTGACGATCAGCCCCTCGGCCGCAATGATCTCGGTGCCCGGGCCGATGACGATGTCCACGCCCGACTGCACATCAGGGTTGCCGGCCTTGCCGATCGCCGCGATGCGCCCGCCTCGCAGGCCAATGTCGGCCTTGACGATGCCCCAGTGGTCGAGGATCACCGCATTGGTCAGCACGCAGTCGACGGCCTCCTGCGGCCCCGGCCCGTTGATGCGCTGCGATTGACCCATGCCGTCGCGGATCGTCTTGCCGCCACCGAACTTCACCTCTTCACCGTAGCTGCCGGCACGCAGCGTGTGGTCGGCCTCGACCTCGATGATCAGTTCGGTATCGGCCAGACGCAGCCGGTCGCCGGTGGTGGGACCGAACATCTCGGCATAGGCGCGGCGCGCAATCGTGGCCATGGGGGTCCTGCGAAATCGTGTGTGGACGGGGCGCTCAGAGCGCGCCCTGAACCTGCGCTCGGAAGCCGTGGACCTGACGGTCTCCGGCGAAATCGACCAGCTCGACGGTGCGTTGCTGGCCCGGCTCGAAGCGCACGGCGGTGCCCGAGGCGATGTTCAGCCGCATGCCGCGTGCCGCTGCGCGATCGAACACCAGCGCGCCGTTGGTCTCGGCGAAGTGGTAATGCGAGCCGACCTGGATCGGCCGGTCGCCGCTGTTTTCGACCACGGTGGTGATCGTGCGGCGCCCGACGTTGATCGGGTGGTCCGGGCCATCGGTGAGCAGTTCGCCGGGGATCACTTCTTGCGCCTCCCCCACACGGCAATCGCCACCATGGCCGCCAGGGCCAGATAACCCCAGGTGTCAGACGGGTGCCAGTGCCCGCCATCCCCCAGGCCATGACCGGTGTGTGCCCACGCCAGTGAGGGCGTCAAGAGCAGCAGAGCGAAGTTTTTCATCGGGACTCCTTGAGTCGTGGGGGTCAAGTGATCGGCTGGTGCACCGTCACCAGCTTGGTGCCGTCGGGAAAGGTCGCTTCCATCTGGATCTCGGGGATCAGTTCGGCCACGCCGTCCATCACATCGGCCCGGGTGAGCACCAGCTTGCCGTCACTCATCAGCTCAGCGACGGTCTTGCCATCGCGTGCGCCTTCCATGATGGCGGCGCTGATCAGTGCCACCGCTTCGGGGTAGTTCAACTTGAGCCCCCGCGCGCGCCGGCGTTCGGCCAGCAGCGCGGCGGTGAAGATCAGCAGCTTGTCCTTTTCGCGGGGGGTCAGTTCCATAGGACGCTCGGGTGAATCGCGGATCGTTGGATGCTAGCGGTCAGTGCCGTGGGCGAGAAGCGGGTCAGGGCAGGCAGCCGCTGGCCAGGGCTGCCGCGGCAGCGCGGGTCTCGACGCCGAGCTTCTCGAACACATGCTCGAGGTGCTTGTTCACGGTGCGCGGGCTCATGCCGAGGATGTCGGCGATGTCGCGGTTGGTCTTGCCCTTGGCCAGCCAGGACAGCACCTCGGTCTCGCGCGGTGTCAGTGCGGCGTGGCTGAGCCGCGATGCCGCGAGCGTACCTTCGCGTTGCAGCTCCAGCAGCAGCATCGTCTCGCCCAGGGTGGCGGTGCCCATGTTGCGCACCGAGAGCGGTGGGGTGGTGCGTGTGTGCACGACCTGCGTGCTGTCGGCCTCCAGGGCGACATCGAGCGCCGCCCGCAATGCGATCGGCAACTTGCCGTCGCCGCTGCCGTCTTGCAGCGCCTGCAGCCACACTGCCGCTTGCGGTGAGCGCCAGGCGATGCGCCCCAGGGCATCGACGAACACCACGCCCAGACCAGCCACGTCGACCGCGTCGCGCGCCATCCGCGTGATGCGGGCGTTGCGTGCATGGGTGTGCAGCCGTGCCAGTACTTCCTGTGCGCGCAGCGGCTTGACGACGTAGTCCACACCACCACACGCAAAACCCTCGACCACGTTCGAGGTTTCCGACAGCCCGGTCATGAAGATCACTGGCACGTGCGCCCAGGCTGGCGTCTCCTTGATGCGGCGACAGGTGTCGAAGCCGGACAGCCCGGGCATCAGTCCATCGAGCAGGATCGCGTCGGGGGTCACCAGTTCCAGCCGCTGCAAGGCCGTTTCGCCATCGCCTGCGACCAGCACGGTGTAGCCGGCGCTTTCCAGCGTGTCGCACAGCACGCCGAGGCTGCTGGGGGCATCGTCGACGACCAGGACCACCGGGCGATCGGCGGACGGTTGCGATGACAAGGTGGGTGTGGCAAGGTCTGGTGACATGGTCAGTTCAGTTCAGCTTCGTCCATCAACAGGGTCTGCAGGCGATCCATCTCGAAGCGGCTGACCAGGCCTCGCAGGCGGGTACACGACGCCGCGAGAGACGGGTCCGCTTCGGCGATGCCATCCAGCGCGGTCTGCAGCCCTCGCACATGGCCGACGCGCGCCAGGCGCAACAGGTCGGTGCGCACCCGGTCGGGCAACTCCAGGCGCCCGGCCGAGGCGGGGTCGATCTCGTCGGTCGGCAGGCTCAGTACACCAGCCACGCGCCACTCCAGGCCCAGCGTTCGGTGCAGCGCGCCGATCAGCTCCGACTCAAGCACCGGCTTGGCCACGAACGCCTGGCACTGCGCTGCGCGCAGCCGCTGCACCTGGTTCTCGAACACATTGGCCGACACCATGACGATCGGCACATCGGTGTAGCCCGCCGTGCGCAGCCGGGTCGCTGCCTGCCAGCCGTCCATGTCGTCCATCGTGATGTCGAGCAGGATGGCATCGGGCACCGTCTCGTGCAGGCTGGCCAGGCACTCGGCGCCACTGGCGGCTTCACGCACCTCGAAACCAAGCGGGATCAGCATGCCCGCCAGCATCTGCCGCTGCACTGGCTGGTCATCGACCACCAGCAAGGTGCGGCGCTCGCCGAAGTAGCCCACGATCTGCCGTGGCATCTCGCGCAGCGGGCCGGGGTCGGCGGTTTCGGTCAGGTAGATCCGCACACTGAAGGTGCTGCCCTGGCCCGAGGTACTGGCCAGGGTGAGCTCGCCGCCCATCAACGAGGTCAGCAAGCCGGTGATCGTCAGCCCCAGGCCGGTGCCGGGCTCGCCACCCTGCCGACGCCCGGCGGCGCCCCGCTCGAACGGCAGGAAGATGCGCTCGCGGTCCTGCGGCAGCACACCCACGCCGGTGTCGATCACGTCGAAGCGCACCACCTGCTTGCGCGAGTCGACATGCAGCGTGACCGTGCCGGTGTCGGTGAATCGCACCGCATTGGCCAGCAGGTTGATCAGGATCTGCCGCAAGCGCTTCGCGTCGGCCCGGACCCAGGTGGGCAGGTGGCCGGCGCGCGTGTGGACGAAGGCCAGGCCCTTGGCTTCGGCCTGCGGGCTGACCATGCGCACCAGCTCGTCGAGAAAGTCCGGCAGGTGCAGCGGCATGGGCTCCAGTTGCAAGCGACCGGCCTCGATGCGCGCCAGGTCGAGCAGGCCGTCGATCAGGGCCAGCAGATGCTCGCCGCTGCGCTGGATGGTCTGCACCGCCTCGCGCGGCGTGGTTGCCAGGGCCTCGTCCTTCAACAGGATCTGCGAATAGCCGAGGATGCTGTTGAGCGGTGTGCGCAGTTCGTGCGTCATGCCGGCCACATAACGGGTCTTGGCCTGGTTGGCCGATTCAGCCACATCGCGCGCGGCCTGCAGGGCGGCGTCGGTACGCTGGTGAGCCTCGATCTCGCGCTGCAGCAGCTGGTTCTGGCGGTTCGATTCGTCCTGCGCCAGGCGCCGGCTTTCGCTGCCCAGCACCACCCACCAGCTGCACACGGCCACGATCAGCAGCAGCATCGCGAACACCTTGACGAAGGCTGACTTCAGCAGCAACTGCGTGGCACTTGACAGCTCGGGACTCACCTCCTGCGTGTAGACCATCCCCATCACCACCGCCAGCAAGGTGCACAGCGAGAGCGCGACCACGAGGTAATGACCGACGCGAAAGTTCACCCGGTTCGACAGCGAGGCCGGCAGTAACGAAGTGAGCATTCCTTCGGCCTGCTCGGCCGCGCGGGAGCCGCTCTTGCAGCGGTCGTGGCAACGCGATTCCAGCGTGCAGCACAAGGAGCAGATGGGTGCGCTGTAGGCCGGGCAATGCGCCATGTCCTCGGCTTCGAAGCGGTTCTCGCAGACGCTGCACTTGAGCACCTGCCCGGGCTGGCCCAGCACCTGGGGTTGACGCGCGATGTAGTAACGGCCTTGGGTCCACCACGCGAGCAGCGGCGACAGCACCAAGGCGGTGATCAGGGCAATGAAGGGTGCGAAGGCCTGGGCCTGCGGTCCCAGCGTGCCGGAATACGCCACCACCGCGAGTGCCGCCGCCAGCAGCATCGAGAGGATGCCGACCGGGTTGATGTCGTACAGATGAGCGCGCTTGAACTCGATGCCCTTCGGACTCCAGCCCAGCGGCTTGTTGATCACCAGATCGGCCACCAGCGCACCCACCCACGCGATGGCCACATTGCTGTACAGCCCGAGCACCTTTTCAAGCGCCTGGAACACGCCCAGCGTCATCAACAGCACCGCGATCAGCACGTTGAACACCAGCCAAACCACGCGCCCAGGATGGCTGTGCGTCAGGCGCGCGAAGAAGTTCGACCACGCCAGCGAGCCCGCGTAGGCGTTGGTCAGGTTGATCTTGACCTGCGACACCACGACGAAGATCACCGTGGCGGCCAGCACCCAGGCCGGGTCGGTGAACACATAACTGTAGGCCGCCAGGTACATCTGCGTCGGCTCGATGGCCTTGGCGGCCGGCAACTCAAGCTGCAACACCAGGAAGGCGAGAAATGCGCCGCCGAGCATCTTCAGCATGCCCGGGATGATCCAGCCCGGCCCGGCCATCAGCACCGCGGTCCACCAGCGGGTGCGGTTGGCCGCGGTCTTTTCGGGCAGGAAGCGCAAAAAGTCGACCTGCTCGCCGATCTGCACCACCAAGGAGAATGCCACCGTCGCCGCTGCACCAAACATGAGCGGATCGAAGTCGCTGCTGCCCGAGGTGCGGCCGCTCAAGCCCATGAAGTCCGAGTACGCCTGCGGGTTCTTCCAGTAGATGGCGAGATACGGCAGCAGGAGCAGCACCCCCCACACCGGCTGCGTCCACATCTGCAGCTTGGAGATCAGCGTGATGCCGCGCACCACCATCG
>LNFM01004336.1_pt1 | contig 45622 bp, 37 predicted proteins | sample 596031 | NCBI WGS metagenome assembly LNFM01 (sample SAMN04254537, study PRJNA301005) | activated carbon metagenome | isolation source: dual media filters at the Ann Arbor, Michigan drinking water treatment plant | place: USA: Ann Arbor
CACCGCAGGGCAGTCGGAGCGCCAGCGGAGACCGCCTCAGCTAAGCGCCACAGCCAGCCCCGGCCCGCCTTTGCAAGGGGACCATGCAGGCACGAAGCGCACCGCAAAACCAATGACCGCAACGAGCCGACAAGGTGCGGTCGGCAAGTGATTTTGCGGACATTGGCCCACGGCCCCTGGGGCGGCGACTTCGACCGCGTCGCTAAAAAAAGGGGCCCGCAGGCCCTGTTGTCGCTGATCGGCTTGACGGCCCCGGATTCAGGCGACCACCTGCCGCAATTCGCCGCTGGCGTAGCGCTGGGCCACCGCGCTGAGTGGCATCGGCTTGATCTTGCTGCCCTGGCCCTGGCAGCCGAATTCCAGATAGCGCTGCTTGCACACCTGGTAGGCGGCCTCGCGCGCCGGCTTCAGCCATTCACGGGCGTCGAACTTCTCGGGGTTCTCGGCCAGGAACTTGCGCACCGCCCCTGTCATGGCCAGGCGGATGTCGGTGTCGATGTTGATCTTGCGCACGCCGTGCTTGATGGCTTCCTGGATTTCTTCGACCGGCACGCCGTAGGTTTCCTTCATCTTGCCGCCGTACTGGTTGATGATGGCCAGCAGTTCGGGTGGCACGCTGGAGCTGCCGTGCATCACCAGGTGGGTGTTCGGAATGCGGCGGTGGATTTCCTTGACGCGGCCGATGGCGAGGATGTCGCCCGTGGGCTTGCGACTGAACTTGTAGGCGCCATGGCTGGTGCCGATGGCAATGGCCAGCGCGTCCAGCTGCGTGGCCTTCACGAACACGGCTGCTTCCTCGGGGTCGGTCAGCATCTGGCTGTGGTCGAGCTTGCCTTCGGCGCCGACACCGTCTTCCTCGCCGGCTTCGCCGGTTTCCAGATTGCCCAGGCAGCCCAGCTCACCCTCGACCGTGACGCCCACGGCATGGGCCATGTCCACCACCTTGCGCGTGACTTCGACGTTGTAGTCGAACGAAGCCGGGGTCTTGCCGTCCTCGCGCAGGGAACCGTCCATCATCACCGAGCCGAAACCCAGGGCGATGGCGCCTTCGCAGATCTTGGGGCTGGTGCCGTGGTCCTGGTGCATGACCAGGGGCACATGCGGGAAGGCCTCGACCGCGGCCTGGATCAGGTGCTTGATGAAGGGCTCGCCGGCGTACTTGCGGGCGCCGGCGCTGGCCTGCAGGATCACCGGTGCGTCGACCTCGGCCGCGGCCTGCATCACCGCCTGCACCTGTTCCAGGTTGTTGACGTTGAAGGCGGGAATGCCGTAGCCGTTTTCAGCGGCATGGTCGAGCAGTTGGCGCATCGAGACGAGTGGCATGGCGGGCTTTCTGGAGTCTGGGGCGAGGAAGAACGACCAGCGGGGCACGGCACTCGCGAGCGCTTCGTAACCGCTTCGAAACTGAAAGCATTCTAGCGGCGGGCCTTGCGCCGACGCTGCCTGGCACCCCGCCCGGCCCGGGGGCTCGAGGGCCCCGGACCGGGCGGATGAATGGGGGGGTTTTGCGTCCTTTTTCCCGCTTCAGCGGCCGGGCCTGCGGCCGACACTGGAAACCCGTTCCTGCCAGGAAACCCGTCATGGTCCAGCCCACCCGCGTCCGCCTCCTTGCCACCGTGACACCCTGGGTCACCGCGGCCGCGCTCGCGCACCCCCAGGACCTGCCGCAACACCTGATGCAACGCCTGGACATCAGCCGCCGCCGCGCCGGCGCGCTCATCCGCCAGCTGGCGGCGGCGCAATGGCTGCTGGTCGAGGGCACGCCGCGCAAGCCTTCGTACCGGCCCGGTGCCCTGCGCCAGGTGGTGCAGCACTATCCCCTGGCCGGACTGCAGGAAGACCTGCCCTGGCGGCGCGACTTCGCGCCCTGCTTCGACCTGCCGAAACCCGTCCGCCTACTGGCCCAGCATGCCTTCACCGAACTGCTGAACAACGCCATCGACCACAGCGGTGGCAGCCAGGTCACGGTGTCGCTGCGGCAGACGCCGCTGCACCTGCAGCTTCTGGTGTCCGACGACGGTTGCGGACTGTTCGAGCGCATCGCCCAGAGCTTCGCGATCGACGACCCGCAGCTTGCGATGTTCGAACTGAGCAAAGGCAAGCTGACCAGCCAGCCCGAACGCCACAGCGGCCACGGCCTGTTCTTCGCGTCACGCCTGGCCGACATCTTCGACGTGCACGCCAACCACGCGGCCTTCCAGCATCGCGCCTGGGGCGACGAAGCCTGGCGCAGCACGCGGCCGACGCCGCGCCGCGGAACATCCATCTACCTGGCCATCGCCCTGGACACCACGCGCACGCTCGACGAGGTGCTGCGCGCCCACAGCCGCGACGCCGCCGGCTACGGCTTCGAACGCACCCAGGTGCCGCTGAAACTGCTGGGCGGCAGCGAGATGCTGATGTCGCGCGCCGACGCCCGGCGCGTGGCCGCCAGGCTGAGCAGCTTCGGCCAGGCCGAGATCGACTTTTCGGGCGTGCCCGCGGTAGGCCATGGCTTCGCCGACGAGCTGTTCCGCGTGTTCCGCCGCAGTCATCCGCAGGTTCAGCTGCTGCCGACGAAGATGGCGCCAGCCGTGGGCGCCATGGTGGGCAGCATCGCCGCCTGAGCGACAGCGGGCATCGGTTTGGGGGCTTGGTCCCGCGCGGTTCAGCGCACCTGGCAGACCTTGAGCATGTTGGTGCCCCCGGGATAGCCCATCGGCTCGCCGCAGGTGATGGCGTAGGTGTCGCCGGGCATCAATACGCCGAGTTCGACCAGCAGCGACTCGGCCTTGGCCAGCGCCTCGTCGCGGTCGCCCATCTTCGGCATCAGAAGCGGGCTCACGTTGCGATACAGCGTCATTCGGCGTTCGCTCTGCACCTGCGAGGTCAGCCCGTAGATGGGCACCTTGATGTTGTGCCGGCTCATCCACAAGGCCGTGCTGCCCGACTCAGTAAGCGCCAGGATCGCCTTGCAGCCCAGGTGGTGCGCGGTGAACAGCGCGCCCATCGCGATGCTCTGATCGATGCGCGCGAAGCGCTTGCTCGTGAAGTCGGCGTCGAGCAGCACTTCCTCGGCGCGCTCGGCTTCCAGCGCGATCTGCGCCATCTGCTCGACGGTCTCGACCGGGTAGCGGCCGGCCGCGGTCTCGGCGCTCAGCATCACCGCGTCGGTGCCGTCGAGCACGGCGTTGGCCACGTCGCTGACTTCGGCGCGCGTGGGCACGGGCGCCAGGATCATGCTTTCCATCATCTGGGTGGCGGTGATGACGACCTTGTCGAGTTCACGCGCCATCCGGATCATGCGTTTCTGCAAGGCCGGCACCGCCGCGTTGCCGACCTCGATGGCCAGGTCGCCACGCGCCACCATGATGCCGTCGCTGGCCTTGAGAATGGCCTCCAGGTTCGGGATGGCCTCGCTGCGTTCGATCTTGGCGATCATTGCCGGGCGGTGGCGGACAGCCTCGCCGGCCACGTTGGCCAGGCTGCGCGCCATCTCCATGTCGGTGGCGTTCTTCGGAAAGCTCACCGCCAGGTACTCGCACTGGAAGGCCACCGCGGTCTTGATGTCTTCCATGTCCTTGGCCGTCAGGGCCGGCGCCGTCAGGCCGCCGCCAGCCTTGTTGATGCCCTTGTTGTTCGACAGCGCGCCGCCCAGCACCACCCGCGTGTGCACCTGTTCGCCGCGCACCGCCTCCACGGTCAGCTTGATCAGGCCGTCGTTGAGCAGCAGCGTGTCGCCCGGACGCACGTCGCGCGGCAGTTCCTTGTAGTCCAGGCCCACGCCCTGCAGGTCGCCCGGTTCGCTGCGCTGCGCGTCCAGGATGAAGGCGGCGCCGGCTTCCAGCATCACCTTGCCTTCGGCGAACTTGCCGACGCGGATCTTCGGACCCTGGAGGTCGGCCATCAGCGCCACCGGCTTGCCCACGCGGGCCGCCACTTCGCGCACCAAGGTGGCGCGGTCGATGTGATCCTGGGCGGTGCCGTGGCTGAAATTCAGCCGCACGACGTCCACGCCGGCCCGCAGCAGCTTTTCCAGCACGACGGGGTCGCTGGAAGCCGGACCGAGTGTGGCGACGATCTTGGTGGCACGGGTCATGAACAGGCTCCGGGGGAATAAGCGAATTGCGCACGGAGATTATGGGCGCGACCCCGGTCTTGCCCGTTAAGGTGAGGATGGCCCGCAGTGGCAGCGGCCCACACTGCGTACACAATCCGTCTTGGCCTGCGGCTGCAAACCCATGTTCGAACTCGGCAACCTCACGCTCACGGAAATCATCAGGCTGCAGAACCAACTGCAGCAGGAGCTCTCGCGCCGTTTCGAGCGGCCGCTGCTGATGGTCTTCTCCGACATCGTCGGCTCCACGCCCTATTTCGCACGCCATGGCGACGCGATGGGCCGCCAGATGCACCAGCGCCACTTCGACCTGCTGAACCAGGGTTTCGCGCCCAATGGCGGCCGCCTGGTGGACGCCGTGGGCGACGGCGCCTTCTGCGTCTTCCCCAACGCCGGCGCCGGGGTGCGCGGCGTGATTGCCTTCCACCAGGCCATGGCACGCGACAACGCCGTGCGCGCACGTGCGCACCAGTTGTCGGTGCGCATCGGCCTGCACTGGGGCATGGTGCTGACCGACGGCCAGGCCGTCACCGGCGACGCCGTGCACGTGGCGGCGCGGGTGGCGCGCGTGGCCGAGGCCGGCGCCACCTGCCTGACGCGACAGGTCTTCAAGGAACTCGACGCGACGCAGCGCCTCATCTGCCACGCCCTGGGCAAGCGTGAACTGAAGGGGCTGGCGCAGCCCGTGGAACTGCTGCAACTGGACTGGCGCGACCCGGCGGCCTTCCCGCGCCGCCTTCTGATCGAGGAAACCGGCGAGTGGATGGAACTGCCCCAGCAGGACATCGTCAGCTTCGGTCGCCTGCCGGAACACGAAGGCTCGCGCGCCAACGACATCGTGCTCGTGCACCCCGATCCCGAGCGCGCACGGCTCATCAGCCGCTGGCACTTCGAACTGCGCCGCGTGGCCGACGGCCTGCGCCTGCGTGCCCTGTCCGACAGCGAAACCTCGATCGATGGCCAGCGCATCCAGAAAGGCATCGACGCGCCGGTGCTCAGCGGTTCGCGCATCCGCGTGGCCGACACGCTCACCTTGCGCCTGGTCGGCCCGGCCATGGACGCGCCTGACGACGCTCACGGCGCCACGATGATCCGCAAGCCGGGGCAGTAAGGCCGCCGGGGCGGCAGATTCAGGCCGCCGCGCGCCGCGCCAGGATCTCGAAGGCCGGCAGGGTCTTGCCTTCCAGCACTTCCAGAAAGGCGCCTCCGCCGGTCGAGATGTAGCCGATGTCGTCCTCGATGCCGTACTTGGCAATCGCCGCCAGCGTGTCGCCGCCGCCGGCAATGCTGAAGGCCGGGCTGGCCGCCACCGCGCGCGCAACCGCTTCCGTGCCATGGCTGAAGGCGTCGAACTCGAACACGCCCACCGGACCGTTCCAGACGATGGTGCCGGCCGCCATCAGCTGCGCCGCGAGCAGGGCTGCGGTCTGCGGGCCCACGTCCAGGATCAGGTCGTCGGCTGCGACATCGGCCACGGCCTTGACCGTGGCCGGCGCGTCGGCCGCGAACTTCTTGGCGGTGACCACGTCGACCGGAATCGGCACCGCGGCGCCGCGCGCCTTCATCGCGTCGATGACGGCGCGGGCCTCGGCCACCAGGTCGGGCTCGGCCAGGCTGTGGCCGATGGGCAGGCCCATCGCGAGCAGGAAGGTGTTGGCGATGCCGCCGCCGACGATCAGGCCGTCGACCTTTTCCGACAAGGCCTTCAGGATGGTGAGCTTGGTGCTGACCTTGCTGCCTGCGACGATGGCCACCAGCGGCCGCTTCGGGTGGGCCAGGGCTTTCGTGATGGCGTCGATCTCGGCCGACAGCAGGGGCCCGGCGCAGGCCACCGGCGCGTACTGGGCGATACCGTAGGTGCTGGCCTCGGCGCGGTGGGCGGTGCCGAAGGCGTCGTGCACGAACACGTCGCACAGCTTGGCCATCTTGCGCGCCAGCGCATCGTCGTTCTTCTTCTCGCCCTTGTTCAGGCGGCAGTTCTCGAGCATCACCACCTGGCCGGGCGCCACGGACACGCCGTCGACCCAGTTCGACACCAGCGGCACCGGCGCACCCAGCAGCTCGGCCATCCGCACCGCCACCGGGGCCAGGCTGTCGGCAGGCTTGAATTCGCCTTCGGTGGGCCGGCCCAGGTGCGAGGTGACCATCACCGCCGCGCCCGCGTCCAGGGCCATGCGCACCGCCGGCACGCTGGCACGGATGCGGGTGTCTTCGGTGATCTGGCCGTGGTCGTCCTGCGGCACGTTGAGGTCGGCGCGGATGAAGACACGCTTGCCCGCCAGTTCGCCACGTTCGATCAGGTCTGCCAGTCGCTTCACGTTCATCGTCGCCTCCAGGATGGAATGAAAAAGGGAAAAACGGTGTGCGGGCCAACAGCGGGTCGGGGCTACCAGCCCAGGCCCAGCTTCAGCGGCAAGAGCACGGCCATGCCGGTGAGGATGGTGCCCAGGATGCCGCGGCGCCAGAAGAAATAGCCCAGCGCGGCGGCGGCGGCAAACAGGCGTGCGTCCTGCCAGGTGTCGATGAGTTGGCCGTCCGTCATCACGATCTCGGGGACGACCACCGCGGCCAGCGCTGCCAGCGGGGCAAAGCGCAGTCCCTGATGGACCCAGGCCGGGATGGGCAATTCCCGGTCGGACATGAAGAAGAAGGAGCGCGTCACCACCGTGATCACGGTCAGGCCGATGATGGCGAGAACGGCTTCCCAGGTGCCCATGGCGCTTCAGGCAGCGCGCCGGCGCGCGCCCTGGTCGATGAGCAGGGCCATGGCCACGGCCGCGGCAATGGCCACCACGATGTTCAGCTTCAAGGGCAGCGCGTAAGCCGCCACCGCAGCGCAGCCGGCCACGGCACCGGCCACGGCCGTGGCCCGGTCGGCCAGCAGCGAAGCCGCGATGCCCAGCAGCGCCAGCGTACCGGCGAAACCGATGCCCCAGTGCACGGGAATGCTGTCGGCCAGGAAGATGCCCAGCAGCGACGGCACCTGCCAGGCCAACCAGTTGGTGGCCACGCCGCCCCAAAAGTAAGGCGCCTGTTCGGGCGCGGGCTTGGGTTCGGGGAATCGGCGCATGAACATCACGTAGTTCAGGTCGGCCGTGAAGTAGCCCATGCGCAGTCGCTGCAGCCGGGTGTAGCCCATCAGGTACGGGCGCCACTGGGCGCTGAAGATGACGAAGCGCAGGTTCACGCACAAGGCCGTGGCCCACACCACCCAGATCGGCGCGCCGCTGGTCAACAAAGGCAGCACGGCCAGTTGTGCGCTGCCGGCAAAGACCAGCAAGGACATCATCACCGACAGCGGCACGCCCAGCCCGCTGTTGCCCATGGCCACGCCGGTGATCAGCCCCCAGGCGGCAATGCCCAGGGCAGTGCCCACCATCTCGCGCGCACCCCGGGCGAACTCAGGGTGGCGCCACAGCGGGCCGACAGCAGGAACAGGGGGGCAGGAAACAGACACTGCCCGATTGTCGCCGCCTGGCCGCAACCCAGCCGAAGCCCGGCTTCAGATCGGGTTCAGATCGGTTTCAGGCACGGTTCAGCGTTTGCTGATGTTGCCGCTGCCGGCGACCGAACGCGTCACCACCGGGTCGCCGCTGTAGACGATGTCGCCACTGCCGGCAATGCTGACCTTCAAGGTCTTGTCGGCGTGAACTTTCACGTCGCCGCTGCCGGCGATGCGCACCGAGACTTCATCGGCTTTCAGTTCGGCCAGGCCGACGTCGCCGCTGCCAGCGACGCTGATCGTCAGGCTGGAGACCTGGCCGCTGCCCCGGATGTCGCCGCTGCCGGCCACGCGCACGCCCAGTTCGTCGCCGACCAGCTTGTCCAGCCTTGCGCTGCCCGAGCCGGCCACGGACACGCTGAGCTTGGGCGTGTTGAAAGCGGCCACCTCGACGTCGCCCGAGCCGGCCACCGACAGAGCGGTCAGCCGGGGCATCACCACGGCCACGGTGACACGGCCATGGCGCCGCATCAGGTCGTAGGCGTTCTCGCCGCGCTTCCAGCGGATTTCCAGCCGGTCCTTCTCGACCACCGTCTCCAGCAGCGGCAACACGGCGTCGTCGGCGGTCACACGGACCGAGGCCTGTTCACCCTGGCTGACCTGGACGGTGGCGCCGTTGCGCACCGAAATTTCGCTGAACGCCGGAAGCTCGCGGTTCTCGGTGCCAGCCTGGCTGGCCTGGGGCAGGGCCGCCAGCCCGACCAGGACGGCAAACAGGGCGGTGGCAAAAGGTCGATGGCGGGTCATGCGGCACTCCAGGGGCAGGTGGGGAATGACGCGAATGTGCAGCAGCAAGCGTTCTGCGGCGAGTGCCGCGCGACGCAATGCAGGCCGGGCCGACGGAATGCGGCCGCCGCGACCTCAGGTGCCCGCTCAGGTACCCGACTTCGCGGCAGGCCTGGCGGCTGCCGACTTTTCGGGTTTATCGGACTTGTCGGAAGGGTTTGCAGGGTCGGCCTTGCCGACCTTGGCCGGCTTGTCGGCCGAAGCCTCGGATTCCTCCTCGGCTTTGGTGCTCACGGGCTCGACGGGCGCGGGCACGGCCTCGATCTTGTTTTCGCGCATGTAGTCTTCCATCTCGCGCCAGCCGGCAAACACCGCGGCGCGGTCGGCGCGTTTGTTCGTCTCGAAACACTGCTCGATGGAGCGTGCAGCATGGCGGCAGCCGGCGCCGATGGCCTTGCCGTCGGCCTCGCGCTTGGCAGCGACGGCCGTGGCCGACTCGATGCCGAGCTGGTCGCAAGCAGCCAGCCACAGGCAGGCCAGCAAGGCCAGAAGCAGGCGAGCATGGCGAAGATGAAGCGGGGCGTTCGGCACGGGTGGCCTCGAAACAAAGTGCGACGTCCGGGATATCGACCCGAGCCGGCCCCAGCTGAAGCCCCACCGGACACGGCAAACGCCGGAACTACCGGATTGAGCGCAGCTTGTTCAAGGCACTGCGCCAGGAAAACGCTGGCGCCAGTCGCGCACCGGCATGCGCCGGCCGCCGGGCAGCTGCAGTTCCAGCCATTCCAGCGCGCCGCTGCCGCAGGCCATCACCAGCCGGCCTTCGGCGCAGGGCAGCCAGCACCCGGGCGCAACGCCGGCGTCGTTGGCCACCACGCGGCCGCGCCACAGCTTCACGGTCTGCCCGGCCAGCACCGCCGTGGCGCCGGGAAAAGGATCGAAAGCCCGCAACCGCCGTTCGATCACCCGAGCGTCGGCCTGCCAGTCGATGGCGGCCTCGGCCTTGTCGATCTTGTGGGCGTAGCTCACGCCGGCATCGGGCTGTTTCTGCGGCCGCAGCTGTCCGGCTTGCGCCGCCTGCAGGCCTTGCAGCACCAGGCGCGCGCCGATGGCGGCCAGACGGTCATGCACGGTGGTGGTGGTGTCGTCGGGGCCGATGGCGCTGGCTTCGGTCAGCAGCATGGCTCCGGTGTCCAAGCCGGCGTCCATCTGCATCAGGGTGATGCCGGTCTGGGTGTCGCCGGCCTCGATCGCGCGCTGGATGGGGGCGGCGCCGCGCCAGCGCGGCAGCAGCGAACCGTGGATGTTCAGGCAACCCAGGCGCGGCAAGGCCAGCACCCAGGCCGGCAGGATCAGGCCGTAGGCCGCCACCACCATCACATCGGGCGCCGCGGCCTGCAGGGCAGCCTGCGCGGCCTGCGCATCGGCAGCAAATCGGCCGTCCAGCTTCAGGCCCTGCGGCTGCGCCAGGGCCAAACCACGTTCCAGCGCCAGCTGTTTCACGGCCGAGGGCTGCAGCTTCAGCCCGCGGCCTGCCGGCCGGTCTGGCTGGGTCAGCACCAGCGGCACCGTCCAGCCGGCGTCGACGATGGCCTGCAAGGCCACCCGTGCGAACTCCGGTGTGCCGGCATAGGCCACGCGCAGTGCCGTCATGGCCAGCGCTCAGCCACGCTGCTCGTCGCGGGTCTTCTTGATCATCTTGGTGCGGATGCGGTCGCGCTTGAGATTGCTGAGGTATTCGACGAACACCTTGCCCAGCAGGTGGTCCATCTCGTGCTGGACGCACACCGAGGTCAGGCCCTCGGCCTGCAATTCGAAAGGCTGGCCGTCACGGCCCAGGGCGCGCACCGTGACCCGGGCATGGCGCTCGACCTTGTCGTAGATGGTGGGGACCGACAGGCAGCCTTCCTCGCCCAGCGCCAGCTCGGCGCTGCGCTCGATGATCTCGGGGTTGATCAGTACCAAGGGCTGGTCATGCGCCTCCGAGGTGTCCATGACGATGACCCTTTCGTGCACGTCGACCTGCGTGGCGGCCAGGCCGACACCTTCATTGGCATACATGGTCTCGATCAGGTCGTCGACCAGTTGCCGGATACGTTCGTTCACGTCTGCCACGGGGCGGGCCACGGTGTGCAGGCGGGGGTCGGGATAGCGAAGGATGGGCAGTTGGGCCATGGATCAGCGTTGCGTTCTGGCGCCGGCAGAAGGCGCTGCCGTGACAGCATGCACAGGCCGGGGCCTGAGCGGGCGTTCACGGGGCCTGGGCCGGGCCTTTGCGGGCAGTTTTGGGGGCAGAATGGAGCGAGGTAGGTGAGGCGCATGCCGCGCTTTCCAAGTACGGCATGCCGAGACCCGATTTTGACATCGCCCCACCCCCTGCGCGAACACGGCGCCCACAGTGGCCACGGCCCGATGCGGAGACCAGACATCGACATGCTTCCCACCCCCCGAACCGCCCGCAGCGCGCCGGCCCGATTTCGCGGTCTGACGTGCGGCCTGAGTTGCAGCTTGCTGCTGGGCCTGGGTGCCACGGCCGCGCTGGCACAGCCCAACTTCCCCATCACGCCGGGCCAACGCGCCACCGCCCAGCAGGTCGCACAGGCCGGCGTGGCCCTGGCCGACCTGGCCCCGAACGCACCCGACTCGCACACCGTGCAGCGCGGTGACACGCTCTGGGGCATTTCCGGCCTGTTCCTGAAGCAGCCCTGGCGCTGGCCCGAACTCTGGGGCATGAACCTGGAGCAGATCCGCAATCCGCACCTGATCTTCCCGGGCCAGGTGCTGGTGCTCGACAAGTCGGACGGCCGTGCCCGGCTGCGCGTGGCCCAGCCCGGCGACGGTCAGCCCGGCGGCACCGTGAAGCTGTCGCCTCGGGTGCGCTCGGAATTGCTCGAGAACGGCGCCATCGCCTCGATTCCGCTCAACCTGATCGGCCCGTTCCTGACCGAGGCCGTCGTCTTCGACAGCAACGAACTGGCCACCGCTCCGCGCATCGTCGCCACCCAGGAAGGCCGCGTGATGGTCTCGCGCGGCGAAACCGCCTATGTGCGCGGCGACCTGGGCGGAGCACGCGACTTCCGCCTGTTCCGCGAACTCAAGCCGCTGCTCGACCCGGTCACTCGCGAAGTGCTCGGCTACGAAGGCCGCTACGTGGGGACGGCCGAATACACGCGCGCAGGGGTGGAAGGCAGCGGCGAAAAGGCCGCCGTCGTGCCGGCCACGTTCAACGTCACCAGCACCCGGCTGGAAGCCGTGGTCGGCGACCGCCTGTCGCCGGTGCCCCAGCAGGAACTGGCCGCCTACGTGCCGCGCCCGCCGGCCAAGCCGGTCGACGGCCGGATCATCGCCATCTACGGCGACGGTCTGCGTGCCGGGCAGAACCAGGTCGTTTCGATCAACCGCGGCCAGCGCGACGGCATCGAACGCGGCCACGTGATGGCGCTGTGGCGCGCCGGCAAGCCGGCGGTGGACACCACCCAGGGCGCCGTGCGCACCCCCATGCAACTGCCCGACGAACGGCATGGCCTGCTCTTCGTGTTCCGCGTGTTCGACCGCGTGTCCTATGCGCTGATCCTGAACGTGGCCGACCCCGTGGTGCCGGGCGACCGCTTCACCCAGCCCTGACCCCGGCGCGGGCAGCCCAGCGCGTGCTGAGCGACGCCGACTTCCGCGCCTGGTTCAGGCTGCTGCAGACGCCCGGGCTGGGCCGTGCCAGCGCGCGCGTGCTGCTGGCCGCCTGCGGCTCGCCTGCCGCGGTCTTCGACGCGCGCCCAGAAACCCTGCGCCAGATCGTCGGCGCCGACCTGAGCGCCGCGCTCGGTCAGGTGCCGCCCGAATTCGACCAGCGCCTGGCCGCCGCCCAGGCCTGGCGCAAGGCCGCGCCCAACCACCATGTGCTGGTGCTGGGCGACCCGCGTTTCCCGCCGCCGCTGCTGGCCACGGCAGACCCGCCGCTGCTGCTTTACGTGCAAGGCGACCCGGGCTGGCTGTCGAAGCCGGCAGTGGCCATCGTGGGCAGCCGCCGCGCCAGCGCGCAGGGCCTGGACACCGCGCGCGCTTTCGGCCGGGCGCTGGGCGAACAGGGATGGGTGGTGGTTTCGGGACTGGCCCAGGGCATCGACGGCGCCGCCCACGAAGGTGCGCTGCAGGCAGCCGGTGCGGGCACGGTGGCGGTGGTCGGTACCGGGCTGGACAGCGTCTACCCGCCGGCCCACCGCGAACTGGCCCGCCGCATTGCCGCGCAGGGTGCCCTGGTCAGCGAGTTCGCGCCGGGCATGCCGGCACTGCCCGAACACTTCCCGCTGCGCAACCGCATCATCGCCGGCCTGGCCCAGGGCACGCTGGTGGTGGAAGCCGCGCTGCGCTCGGGTTCGCTGATCACGGCGCGCATGGCGGTAGAAGCGGGACGCGAAGTATTTGCCGTGCCGGGCTCGATCCATTCACCCCAGGCCAAGGGTTGCCATGCCCTCATCAAGCAGGGGGCGAAGCTGGTCGAGTCGGCCAGCGACGTCACTGAAGAACTGCGCGGTCCGACCGGTCGGCAGCCCCCCTTGCCCGGGCTGGCCGGCACCGGGGAACCCGCCGACGAAGGCGACCCGTTGCTGGCCGCCCTGGGCTACGACGCCACCACCCTGGACGCCCTGCAAGCCCGCACCGGCTGGCCGACGGCCGAGCTCAATGCCAAGCTGCTGGAGCTGGAATTGCTGGGCGAGATCGCTCGACTGCCTGGCGGGCTTTTCCAACGCCGCAAGACAGGTTGAGCAGGCAGCCGCGTCGACCCGCTGGGGTATAGTGAATTCATGTTTGATGTCCTCGTCTACCTCTACGAGAACTACTGGCGCCCCGACGCCTGCCCCGAGCCCCTGCAGCTGCGGCGCAAGCTTTCGGCCGTGGGTTTCGAGACCGACGAGATCCAGGACGCCTTGCGCTGGCTCGACGGCCTGGCCAGTTCCGCCGAAGGTGTCACAGGCGCCCAGGGTCCGGCCAGCCTGCGCATCTACACCGACGGTGAGCGCGAGGTCCTGGGCGACGACTCCATCGGCTTCATCAGCTTCCTCGAATCGGCCGCGGTGCTGCCCCCGCCCATGCGCGAGATGGTGGTCGACCGGGCCATGGCCGTGGGCGGCGGCCCGATCGACCTGGACGACCTGAAGGTCATCGTGCTGATGGTGTTCTGGAGCCTGGGCGAAGAACCCGACGCCCTGATCCTCGACGAGCTCTTCGTCGACCCGGAAGACCGTCTGATTCATTGACCACCCCCGCAGCGGCTGCGCCGCTCCCCCTCAAAGGGGGCGATGCCAGCGGCTTGGCAGGTCCAGTGCCGCAGCGTCCGCTGGAATGTGATCGCGGCCTTCGGCCAGCGATCAGTTCAGCAGACGTGAGGCGTCGACGTCCAGCTTGGCCAGGGCGCTGCGCGTGGCGCGCACCGTCAGGGCCTCGTCCTGCGCCGGCAGCAGATGCCCGGCCTGCAGATAGGCCGCCAGCCGGTGCTGCTGGAACAGCACGCAGCGGCCCTGCGGCGTGACGAACAGGCTGAGCTGCTTGCGCATGCCGTGCCAGGCCAGTTGCACGGCTTCGCTGTGGCCGCCGCGGTCCAGCATGTACCAGCTGCCCACCTGCAGCTCCCGCGCCCAGGCCACCATCGCAGGCGTGGGCATGCTGCCGCCGTCCAGCACCACTTCCAGCTCGGAACTCTGGTGACCTGACAGGTCCAGCACCATCGACTCGTCGATGTCCACGTCCTGCGCCTCGGGCAACAGTTCTTCCAGCGTCTCCAGGCGTTCCATCAGTTCGCGCAGGCGGTCGTCGGGAATGACGGCCGCCTTGGCGGTGAAGGCGGCGGCCAGCGAGTTGTTCAGTTGCTGGATCTGTTCGTCCTGCCGCGCGGTGTCGATGCCGGCCGAGACCATGCCTTCGCGCAGACTCTTCAGCAGCAGCGGCAGCCGGCGGATGACCTCGGCGCGTTCCTCGCGCGTGACCTTGGCGCTGGCGCTCCAGATCAGGTCGGCGGCGGCGCGCTTCATGGTCTTGGTCTGGTCGCCCTGGCCACCGTAGCGCACGGCGGTGGTGGCCAGCACGTCGGCCCAGACATGGAACAGGAACTGGCGCACGCCTTCCTGCACTGGCACTTCGTTGAGCATGCGGCGCAACTCGATCGTGTACTGGATGGCCATGGTCTCGCGCTGCTCGACCTGCTGGGCCAGCGACACGCCCTTGCGCGTGGCCTCGTTCTCGTTCTTGAAGTAGTGCTCCAGGAACTTCTCGAACTCGGTCAGCACGGTCTGGAAGACGCGGCGGCCGGTGTCCGGGTAGGCCTCGACGACCTGGACCACGCGCTTGATCTCGCGCTCCAGCGCACCTGAAGAGGTTCCGGCCATGCTTTGCGCCATGCTGTCGAAACCCATCACGCAGGCGCCCATGCGGTCGATCAGGCGCCGTGCGGGGTGGTCGATGGTGGCGAAGAAGTCGGGTTCGGTCACCGCCACGCGCAACACCGGCATCTGCAGCCGCGCAAACCACACCCGTACGCTGGCCGGAATGCGTTCTTCGGTCAGCAGGCTCTGGAACAACAGTGCCACGATCTCGATGGTGGCGCGCTCTTCCGGGGTCGCGGCCGCCTTCTTCAGCACCTGCTTGCGCTGGTGCAGTTCGTCCAGCATCACCGGGGTGGTGACCAGGGGCTCGCCGAATTTGGACGTGGGCGCCAGGCGCTGGCGGATGCCTTGCTGTGCCGTTTCGATGGCGCGCGCCAACCCCGGCGACAGCGGCACCGTTGGCGGTGGCCCCCCGGCCTGTTGCAGGCGCATCGACCGGGTCGAGGCGCCGAACTGCGGCACATGGCGGCCGATCAGGCGGTTCAGCCGGCCCAGCACGGCCTCGGCATGGTCGCGGCTTCGCGCCAGCGGCGCGGCACGCGTCATCAGCCGGGTTTCATCGCTGACCCCGCCGCCAGCCTGCCCGGTCTGCAAGGGCGTGAAACCTTCCGGGCCGCCATAGCCACTGCCGGCACCGCCCGACTGACCGCTGACACCCCCATAACCGGAGGGCCCGAACAACTGGCTGTCGCTGATGCCCATGGCGGCGCCGCCGCGGTTCAGGCCGGCGCCGGCCTGCCAGCCCAGAGGCGCATTGGGGTGAGTGCGGGAGCGCCTGATGAAAGGCCGCAGGTCCACTTCAGGCAGCACGGCCTGCGCCACCAGCCAGTGGTTGGTCTCGTGGTAAGCCTCTTCGACGAGCAGCGCAAACTCCTCGTGCAGCACGGTCTGCAGTTCACGCCAGCTGTCCAGTGTCTGGCCTGATCCGCACCAGGCTTCGAACACGATGCGCGCCAGCACATGGGCGCGCAGCATGTCGTGCGGGTCGAGTTCGCTGCGGTTTTCCAGCCAGGCCACGCGCGAACGCAGATCCGAGAACTCCCAGCTGGCACGGTCCATGATGGCCAGGGCCAGCCGCGAGGTGACGATTTCGAGCTCGATCGTGTCGTCGGAGACCAGCGTGAGCGTGTCACGGGCCGAGCCGGCCTGCGGCCATTCAGCGGCCTTGGTCATGGACACACCGCTCACCAGCACCTGCCGCAAGCCGGTGACGATGCCGCGGTGCCAGGCCTGTGCGCCGCTGTTCAGACCCTGGAGCAGGTCGCGCCGGCGGTGGAAGGTGGCGTGTTCGCTGGGCTTGTCGAGCAGGCTGCGCGCACCATCCAGGGCCGCCTGTACAAGGTCGATGAGGCCCTTGACCAGTTCTTCAGTATAGAGCCTGCGTGCCTGGCTGGCGATGGTTTCGGGCGACGCGCTCAGGGCCATTTCAGAGGCGTTCAGGTGGAGTGTTCAGACCACTCTACACCACGGCCCCGGCGTTGGGATCGTTCGGGTCGATCTCCTTGCCCCCACTCTTGATCAGATCCTCGCGCTTCACGCCCAGCCACATGGCGATGCCGGCGGCGACGAAGATCGACGAATAGATCCCGAAAAGGATGCCGATGGTCAGGGCCACTGCGAAGTAGTGCAGCGTGGGGCCGCCGAAGATGAGCATCGACAGGACCATCATCTGTGTGCTGCCGTGGGTGATGACGGTGCGGCTGATGGTGCTGGTGATGGCGTTGTCGATGGTCTGCGCCGACGTCAGCTTCCGGTACTTGCGAAAGATCTCTCGAATACGGTCGAAGATGACCACCGATTCGTTCACCGAATAGCCCAGTACGGCCAGGATGGCCGCCAGCACCGCCAGCGAGAACTCCCACTGGAAGAACGCGAAGAAGCCCAGGATGATGATGACGTCGTGCAGGTTGGCCACGATGCCGGCAACCGCGAACTTCCACTCGAAGCGCATCGCCAGGTAGGCCATGATGCCCACGATGGTGACGGCCAGCGCGATGGCGCCGTCCCGCGCCAGTTCGGCACCCACCGACGGGCCCACGACTTCGGTGCGCTGCAGCTTCACCGGCTCGACCCCACCGGCCACGGCACAGGACGGCCGGCTCACGGCCTCGCCTTGCGGCGTGATGTATTCCTTGGTGCCCAGGGTGCCGGTCTCGGCCTTGCACAGCTCGGCGAACACACGCCCTGCCACCTCCGTCTGCTTGTCGCCTTCGCGAACGGGAAGACGGATCAGCACGTCGCGCGAGGTGCCGAACTTTTGCACCTGCACTTCACCGAAACCCATGGCCTCGACCGTGGCGCGGGTGCGATTGATGTCTGCGGTCTGTGCGTACTCGACCTCCATCACCGTGCCGCCAGTGAACTCGATGGAGAGATGCAGCCCGCGCGTGACGATGAAGAACACCGCCAATGCGAAAGTCACGAAGGAGATGAGGTTCATCACCTTCGCATAGCGCATGAAGGGGATGTCTTTGCTGATGCGGAAGAATTCCATGTTCTGCTCCCCTTCAGGCCTTGACGACGGGTTCGTTGCCTTCGTCGGCCGCACTTTGGCGTGGCGGCTTCGACCCCGGCTTCCAGATCTGCCCGATCGACACGCCCTTCAGGCGCTTCTGCCGCCCGTACCAGAGGTTGACGAGACCGCGCGAGAACACCACCGCCGAGAACATGCTGGTGAGGATGCCCAGGCAGTGCACCACGGCGAAACCGCGCACCGGCCCTGAGCCGAAGGCCAGCAAGGCCAGGCCGGCGATCAGCGTGGTGACGTTGCTGTCGAGGATGGTGCCCCAGGCGCGGTCGTAGCCTGCGTTGATGGCCACCTGCGGCGCCGCGCCGTTGCGCAGTTCCTCGCGCACACGTTCGTTGATGAGCACGTTGGCGTCGATGGCCATGCCCAGCGTCAGCGCGATGGCGGCCATGCCCGGCAGGGTCAGCGTGGCCTGCAGCATCGACAGCACCGCCACCAGCAACAGCAGGTTGAAGGCCAGCGCGACCGTGCTGAACACCCCGAACAGCATGTAGTAGGCGCACATGAACACGGCGATCGCGACGAAGCCGTACAGCACGCTGTTGAAGCCCTGGGCGATGTTCTCGGCGCCCAGGCTCGGGCCGATGGTGCGTTCCTCGATGATCTCCATCGGCGCAGCCAGGCTGCCGGCGCGCAGCAGCAGGGCCTGGTCGGCAGCTTCCTGGGTCGTCATGCGGCCGCTGATCTGGACCCGGCCACCGCCGATTTCGCTGCGGATCACGGGTGCGGTGACGACTTCGCCCTTGCCCTTCTCGAACAGCACGATGGCCATGCGCTTGCCGACGTTTTCACGCGTGACGTCGCGGAAGACGCGCGCGCCCTTGGCGTCGAGCACCAGGTTGACGGTGGGTTCCTGGGTCTGGCTGTCGAAACCCGGCTGGGCGTCGGTCAGGTTTTCGCCGGTCAGGATGACCTGGCGATACAGGATGATGGGCGCCTGGCCACGTTCGATGAAGCGTTCGCTGCCGAAGGGCACGGGGCTGCTGCCGCTCTCCGCGGCGCGCGCCTCGGCCGTTTCGTTGACCATGCGGATCTCGAGCGTGGCCGTGCGCCCGATGATGTCCTTGGCCTTGGCCGTGTCCTGCACGCCGGGCAACTGCACGACGACCCGGTCCAGACCCTGGCGCTGGATCACGGGTTCGCTGACGCCGAGTTCGTTGACGCGGTTCTGCAGCGTCGTGATGTTCTGGGACACCGCCTGTTCCTGCACCAGGCGCGCGGCCTCGGCCTTCAGGCTGCCGCGCAGGCGCTGGTCGCCGGCGTCGGTGGACTGCTCCCACTGCAGGTCGGGAAACTGCTCGGCAAGCACGCCCAGGGCCTGCTGGGCCACGGCAGCGTCGCGAAAACGCACGTCGACGTTGTTGCCGTCACGCGTGACGCCGCCATGGCGGATGTTTCGCTCGCGCAGGATTGTGCGCACGTCGCCGGCCAGACTCTCGGCGCGCTTGGTCAGCGCCGCCTTCATGTCGACCTGCATCAGGAAGTGCACGCCGCCGCGCAGGTCCAGGCCCAGGTACATGGGCAGCGCATGGATGCGACCCATCCATTCGGGGCTGCGCGACAGCAGGTTCAGCGCGACGATGTAGCTGGGGTCGCTGGGGTCGGGGTTCAGCGCCTTGCTGAGCGCGTCCTTGGCCTTGAGCTGGGTGTCGGTGTCGGCGAAGCGGGCCTTGACGCTGTTGCCTTCGAACTGCACGAAGTCGGCCTTCAGCTGGGCGTCGTCCAGCACCTTCTGCACGCGTGGGGCGAAGCTGGAATCGAGCTTGAGCGTGGCCTTGCCGCTGGAAACCTGAACCGCGGGGGCCTCGCCGTAGAAGTTGGGGACGGTGTACAGCAGGCCGATCAGCAGGGCGATGGCCAGGATCGCGTACTTCCACAGCGGGTAGCGGTTCATGCAGTTTCCTCGGGGCGCAGGGCTCGGGGCTCAGGGATTACTTGAAAGTTCCCTTGGGCAGCACCTGAATGACGGCGGCGCGCTGCACCTGCAGTTCGACGTTGTTCGACACTTCGATGTGGACGAAGGTTTCGCCCAGCTTGGCCACCCGGCCGACGACGCCGCCGCCGATGACGACTTCGTCACCCTTGGCCAGGGCGTCGATCATCGCCTTGTGCTCCTTCTGCTTCTTCATCTGCGGGCGGATCATGATGAAGTACAGCACCACGAACATCAGCACCAGCGGCAGCAGGCTGCTGGCGGTGGCGGTCTGGGCGTAGGCTGACGAAATGAACACGGCGTTCGGTCCTGTTGGCAAGGTTTCGGGCCGGCAAAGGTGCGCCAGCACACGGGGTGGTCTCGGAAGTGGGGCTGAAGCAATGTTCGGCAAGCCCACGCGTTCGGGGCGCGGGTAAAACCCGAGCCAACCGCGCATTTTAGGCCCTGGCCACCGCCCGCGGGCTGCCGGGCCGCAGCCGTCTGCGGCCGGGGCTTCGCGCCATGCGCCCTGGCGCCCTGCTTGGCAGGTGGCAGCAGACGCTGGCAGAGCCCTTGCCTACAGCAGGTTTTTCGCGCGGAGCTCAGCCGTCAAGCCGGGCTGCCTTGAATTGCACACCACGGGCTGCAGGAGACGAACACCCAGGTCGTCAGACCAGCACTTCCGTGCACACCGGATGCCCCAGGAACCGCTGCGGGCTGGCACTGGCGCCATACGCCCCCGACTGGAAGACCACGGCGAAATCACCTTCCTGCGCCACCGGCAGCTCCATGCGGTCGGCCAGCAGGTCCAAAGGCGTGCACAGCGGGCCGACGACGCTGGCGCTTTCGAGTTCGACGCCCAGTGCGCGGCCTGCAAGACCCGGGCTCAGCGTCACAGGGTAGTTCTTGCGCACGACCTGTCCGAAGTTGCCCGAAGCCGAGAGGTGGTGGTGCAGCCCGCCGTCGGTGACCAGGTAGACCTGCCCGCGCGAGACCTTGCGGTCGGTGATGCGGGCGACATACACGCCCGCCTCGCCCACCAGGTAGCGGCCCAGTTCGATGACGATGTGCGCCTGCGGCAGCTCCCGTGTCGCACGCTCGCAGATGGCCTGCAGGTTGGCGCCGATCGGTGCCAGGTCCAGCGCCTGTTCGCCAGGGAAATAGGGAATGCCGAAACCGCCACCCAGGTTCAGGAACTGCACCGGGCTCGGCGCATGCTCGGCCAGGCGCAAGGCCAGTTCGTAGCTCTTGGCCTGGGCTTCGCAAATCGATTCGGCCTTCAGGTTCTGCGAGCCGGCATAAAGGTGGAAGCCCTCGAATGCCAGGCCCTCGCGCGCGGCGAAGGCCAGCAATTCGGGAACCAGCTCGACATCCACCCCGAACTGCTTGGGCCCGCCGCCCATCTTCATGCCCGAGCCCTTGAGCTCGAAGTCGGGATTGACGCGCACGGCCACCCGCGCCGGCAGGCCCAGCGCCTGGCTCGCGCGGGCCAGCACGGGCAGTTCGCGCATGGATTCCACGTTCACCAGCACACCGGCGGCCACCGCCTGCACCAGTTCGGGGTCACGCTTGCCGGGGCCGGCGAAGCTGATCTCGGCGGGGTCGGCGCCGGCGTCCAGCGCCACCGCCAGTTCGCCGGCCGAGGCCACGTCGATGCCGTCCACCAGCCCGGCCATGAAGCCCACCACTGCGGGCATCGGGTTGGCTTTCATCGCATAGTGCAGCTTCACCGCGGCGGGCAAGGCCGCGCGCAGCTGGGCGACCCGCGCCTGCAGCAGCTGGCGGCTGTAGGCATAGAAGGGCGTGCTGCCGACGCGTGCCGCCAGCAGGCGCAGCGGCATGCCGGCCACCTGCAGTTCGCCGCGATCGACGAGAAACTGGTCCATCGTGGCATGGACGGGCTTCGAAGATGTGTTCATTCAGGTGTTCCGTTCCACCCACTGGGTGGCGAGCAGCTTGCGGTCGATCTTGCCATTGGGGTTGCGTGGCAGCGGGCCCGCTGCCGGCGCCACGCCGGCCGGCACCATGTAAGCAGGCATGCGCTGGCGGCAGTCGGCCAGCAGCGCTGCGGTGTCGAGCTGCGCACTGCCGTCGGGCGCGGTGGCAATCACCTGGATGGCCTGGCCCAGCGCGGCGTGGTCCACGCCGAAGGCCACGCATTCGCCCACACGCTGGGTGGCGTACAGCACTTCCTCGACCTCGGTCGGGCTGACGCGGTAGCCCGAGGTCTTGATCATTTCGTCACGCCGGCCGATGAAGTACAGGAAGCCCTCGGCGTCGCGCCGCACGGTGTCCCCCGAGAACACCGCAAATTCCGGCAGCTGCAGCGCCGCTTCGCGGCCGGCCAGGGCCGGGGGCAGCGGCTTGTAGCGTTCGGCGGTCTTTTCGGCGTCGCCCCAGTAGCCCAGGCCGACCAGGGCGCCGCGGTGGACCAGTTCGCCGGGCTCGTCGGGGCCGCATTCGCTGCCGTCTTCACGCAACACCAGGATCTCGGCGTTGGGGATCGCGCGGCCGATGGAATCTGGCCGGCGGTCGACTTCCTCGGGCGGCAGGTAGGTGCTGCGAAAAGCCTCGGTCAGGCCGTACATCAGGAAGGGGCTGGCCTGCGGCACACGCTGGCGCAAGGCCTGCAGTGTTTCGCGCGGCATGCGCCCGCCGGTGTTGGCGAAGTAACGCAGGTGCTGGCCGATGGCCTCGGGCCAGGCCAGCTGCGACAGCTGGATGTACAGCGGTGGCACCGCCGTCAGGCCGGTGACCCGTTCCCGTTCCATCACCTTGAGCACGTCGCGCGGCAGCAGGTAGTTCAGCAGCACCACCCGCGCGCCGCTGTGGAAAGCCGTGGTCAGCTGGCTGAAGCCGGCGTCGAAGGACAGCGGCAGCGCCGCCAGCAGGGTGTCGTCCGGGTGGTTTCCAAGGTAGCTGGCCACGCTCTTCGCACCGGTAACCATGTTGCGGTGGCTCAGCACCACACCCTTGGGTCGGCCGGTGCTGCCGCTGGTGTAGAGGATGGCCACGATGTCGGTGTCAATGACCCTGTGGCCCGGGGTCGCAGGCGCTGCGCACCAGTCGGCCCAGCTGTGCAGCGCCACCCCGGCGGGCCAGCCCGGCGGGCGGGCCGAAAGCTCAGTGGTGACGACATGGGTCAAGGCCGGGCATTCGGCCAGCACAGGAGCCAGCAAGGCCAGGCGTTCGGGCGATGTCACCAGCACGCACACGCCGCAGTCACGGGCGATGAAACCCACCTGCTCGGGCTTGAGCAGCGGGTTCATCGGAACGAAAACGCCGCCTGCAGCCGGAGCCCCGAAACTGGCCACCACCGTTTCCACGCGCTTTTCCAGATAGATGCCCACCCGCCCGGCGCGCGGCAACTGTTGCTGCATCAAGCCGGCGGCAAAGGCCGTCACCGCCGCGTCAAGCTGGGCGTAGTTCAGGGTTTGCGAGCCATGAGTCAGCGCCGGGGCCGCCGGCCAGCGCGCGGCGGCCACGCGCAGAAGCTCGTGCAGGAATGTCGATTCGGCCATGGATGGGGGCGCCGGGGCGCGAGGCTGCGGCGCAAGGCCGCGTGGGGGGCAATGGCGCGCCAAAGCGCGACGCTGCCAAAAAAAAGTATGTCACAGGGTCGCTGCAAGACCACGCGCTGCGGCGCTCGAGCCCCCGCGCCTGCGCAGTCCGGCACGGAACCGGGCAGCGGCACGCGCGGGACCGCCGCCTAGAATTTGGCGTTTTCCCGACCCCCCACGCCACCAAGGCCATGGAGCCCACATGACTGTGCGAGACGACGTCCTACGCCTGCTTGACGAAGTACTGAGCCTGGGCGGACGCGCGGCCACGTTCACCGACGACACCCCGCTGCTGGGCGCGATTCCCGAACTCGACTCGATGGCCGTAGTGACCCTGATCACCTCGCTGGAGGAACAACTGGGCCTGATCGTCGACGACGACGACATCGACGGCGACACCTTCGCCAGCGTGGGCTCGCTGGTCGCCTTCGTGCAGGCCAAGCTCGGCGACTGAGCACCGCGCCAACGTGGCCGCCGAAGCCTTCTTCTTGCCCGCGGCCCATGGGCAACGTCTGTGCATCCACCACGCTGCTGCAGGCGGGCGGGCGCGCGGCGCCGTCCTGTACCTGCACCCCTGGGCCGAGGAGATGAACAAGGCGCGGCGCATGGCCGCGTTGCAGGCGCGTGCGCTGGCCGAAGCCGGCCACGCGGTGCTGCAGGTCGACCTGCACGGCTGCGGCGACAGCAGCGACACCTGGGCCGAAGCCAGCTGGACCGGCTGGGTCGACGATGCCGTGCTGGCTGCGCAATGGCTCGTGGCCCGCTATCCGGCCGCCGCCCAGGGCCAGCTTTGGCTGTGGGGCTTGCGCGCCGGTGCCCTGGTGGCGGTGCAGGCCGCTGCCAGGCTCGCGCCGCGCTGCCATTTTCTGTTCTGGCAACCCGCATCCAGCGGCCGGGTGCTGCTGCAGCAGTTCCTGCGGCTGAAAGGTGCCGCCGAACTGCAAGGCGACGCCAAGGGCGTGATCGACGCCGCGCGGCGTGGCCTGGCCGCCGGCCAGGTGCAGCACATCGCCGGCTACCCCCTGTCGCCAGCACTGGCGCAAGGCCTGGAACAGGCAGCGCTGACCCCACCCCCGGAACAGCCGGGACACGCGCCCGGCCGGGTGGTGTGGCTGGAGCTCTCGACCCGGCTTGAGGCGACACTGCTGCCCGCTTCCACGCCGCGTGTCGATGAGTGGCGGGCGGCGGGCCATGCCGTGCAGACCCAGGTCGTTGCCGGCCCGGCGTTCTGGCAGACGGTGGAGATCGAAGACGCGCCAGCCCTGATCAGCGCCAGCCTGGCGGCGTTGAGCGACCAGACCGAAGCGCAGCCGCGCGCCATGGCCGAGCCGCTGTCATGACCGCCGGGGCCGACGCCGTCCCCGCGCGCGCAGACGGCGTCGTCGAAGAGGCGCTGTCGTTCGACTGCGCCGGACAGGCGCTGCTGGGCATCGTCGCCCGCCCGGCGGCAGGGCTGGCCGATACGGGCGTGGTCGTCGTCGTCGGAGGCCCGCAGTACCGCGCCGGCGCCCACCGCCAGTTCACCCTGCTCGCCCGCTGCCTGGCCCGCGCGGGATACGCCGTGCTGCGCTTCGACGTGCGTGGCATGGGCGACAGCGCCGGCGCGCCTCGCAGCTTCGAAGCCCTGGACGCCGATGTCCAGGCTGCCAGCGCCGCCTTGCTGCAGGCCGTTCCCGGCGTTCGCAGGGTCGTGCTGTGGGGGTTGTGCGACGGCGCCTCGGCAGCGCTGCTGTCGTTGCAGCCGGGCCCCGCCGGCCTGGCCCGCCCGCCTGTGGCCGGCCTGTGCCTGCTGAACCCCTGGGTGCGGTCGGCCACCAGCCTGGCCCAGGTGCAGGTCAAGCACTATTACCGGCAGCGTTTGATGGAACCGGCCTTCTGGCGCAAGCTGCTCAGCGGCGGCGTCGCGGGCAAAGCGCTGAAAGACCTGCTGGACAACCTGCGCCAGGCACGTGCAGGCCGCCAGGCTGACGCCGAGGCCGCGGCCTCGGCAGGCGCGACCGACCTGCCCTTCCAGCAGCGCATGGCCAGGGCCTGGTCGGCCTTTGGCGGCCCGGTGCTGCTGCTGCTGAGCGAGCGCGACGCCACCGCGCAGGAATTCGGCGAGTTCTGTGCCTCTGACCCCGGCTGGCAGCAGGCCTTGCGGCAGCGCCCGCCCGAACGCGTGACCCTGGCCGGCGCCGACCACACCTGCAGCCACCCGGACGCCCAGCGCGCCGCCGAGATCGCCACCACCGACTGGCTGGCGCGGCATTTCCCGACCCCGCCACGGGTAGCGGCTGCATGAACCGCGAGCCCATTCCCCGCCTGCCGGTGTTCGGCTGGCAGTCGTTCGACGGCGCCCGCGCTTCGAGCACACCTTGCCTGTTGAGCCTGCCCGGCCTGCACTACAGCACCAGCGGCCGAGCTGCCATCCTGCTGGCGCTTGAAACCCTGGGCGTGGGGCCCGGCGACACCGTGCTGCTGCCCAGCTACCACTGCCCGACGATGGTGGCCCCGGCCGCCAACCTGGGCGCCAGGGTCGCCTTCTACCCTCTGGACGAACACGGCACGCCGCAGCTGCACTGGCTGCAGCAGCAAGACTTGACAGGCGTGCGGGTGTTGCTGGCGGCGCACTTTTTCGGTCTACCACAGCCCATGGCCCGGATTCGCGCCTGGTGCAACGAACGCCGCATCGCGCTGATCGAGGACTGCGCCCACGCCCTCTTCGGCCGCAGTGGCGACCGTCCCATCGGCACCTGGGGCGATGTGGCGATCGCCAGCCTGACCAAGTTCCTGCCCGTGCCCGAAGGGGGCTGCCTCGTCGTCAACCGCGGCCTGGCGTTGCCGGCACGGGTGCCTGCGCTGGCGGCCTGCGGCCTGGGGCCGCAGTTGCGTGCTGCGATGGACATCATCGAGGTCGGCGCCGTACAGGGGCGGCTGACCGGATTCAACGGCCTCATCTCAGGCAGCCTGGGCCTGCTGCGCTACCTGCGCAGCGGGGGCAGCCGCTTCGTCGACACGCTGGGCGGCACTGCCGAAATACCAGCGCCGGCAGCACCGCTGTCGAGCGCCGAACGGGCCATCGACAGCGCCCTGGCGCACCGGCGGCTCAGCGCCGCCAGCCGCTGGCTGGGGCGGGTGATGCCGCGTGAACGCATCGTCGCGCGCCGCCGACAGCACTACGAGCGGCTGGCGCGCGGTTTGTCCGGCCACACCGGCCTGCGGCCCTTGCGGCCGCATCTGCCTGCCGACTGTGCGCCTTATGTCTTCCCGCTGTGGGTCGACCAGCCCGACCCGGGCTACGTGGATCTGCGCCGCCGCATGCCGGTGTTTCGCTGGGACCGGATGTGGCCCGAGGTGCCCAGCCTGCCGGGCGACCATGGCCGGCGCTGGTCGCACCATGTGCTGCAGCTGGCCTGCCACCAGGACATGAGCGACGCCGACATCGACAACTTCGTCGCCGCCCTGGTCGACCTGTACAACCTCTAGCGGCGCCTACCATCGGCGCCACCGCCTTCCCCCTTTCCTTGCGCAGACATCGACACCCATGACCTGGCAGTTCGCCCCCGCCGCCCGCTTTGCAGAGCATGCCCACGCCTGGGATGCCCTGCAGCGCAGCAGCACCGACACGCCTTTCCTTCAGTCGGCCTTCATCGGCCCGTTGCTGCAGGTCTTTGGCAGCGGCCGCGAACTGCTGGCAGTTCACATCACGGATGGCCGGCCGGACGCCGCGGCGCTGCTGCAGCCTGCAGGCCGCGGCATGTGGCAGACCTTCCAGCCTTCGCAGCTGCCGCTGGGGCCATGGCTGTGCCACGCCGAAGACGACCTTGCAGCACGCAGCAGCACCCTGATGCAGGCCCTGCCGGGCCTGACGCTGGGCCTGGGGCTGACCCAGCTGGACCCGCGGCTGCTGCAGCGCCCCGCCGACAGCGGCGCGCTGCGCACGCTGGACTACATCGACACGTCTTGGGTGGACATCGCCGGGAGCTGGGCCGATTACTGGGAAGGGCGAGGCAAGAACCTGCGCCAGAACACGCGCAAGGCCCACAACAAGCTGGCTGCCGAAGGCCGCCCGGCGCGCCTGGACACGGTCACCGATGCTGCGCACGTGCCTGCCGCCATCGCGCAATACGGCGCGCTGGAAACTGCCGGCTGGAAAGCCGAAGGCGGCACCGCCATCCACCCCGACAACGACCAGGGCCGGTTCTACACGCAGATGCTGCAGAACTTCTGCGCCGCCGGCCAGGGCCGTGTGGTGCGCTACTGGTTTGGCGAACAGGTGGTGGCGATGGACCTGTGCATCGACAACGGCCCGCTCGTCGTCATCCTGAAGACCGCCTACGACGAGGCCCACAAGAACCTGTCGCCCAGCACCCTGATGCGCCACGACGAGTTCAAGGCCTGGTGGGACGAGGGGCGCTACCGCCGCATCGAGTTCTACGGCAAGACGCTGGAATGGCATACGCGCTGGACGGTGCAGGAGCGGCGGCTGTTTCACGCCACGGCGTACCGGTGGCCGCTGGTGCGCAGCTTGCATGACAGGTTGCGCGGGTTGCGTGCAGGGTCCTCGCGCGCTGCTGGAGCAGCCGTCGCGACACCCGTGTCGGCTTCTGCTTCCGGGACTGCCTGACTTTGCGCGCCCATGCAGACCCCGTGCGATGAAACTCTCGACCCGCAGCGCGCTGGCCTGGTCGTTCGCCGAGCGACACGCCAGCTTCGTCGTGACGCTGGCAAGCACCTTGGTGCTGGCGCGGCTGCTGACACCCGCCCAGGTGGGGGTGTATTCGCTGTGCGCTGCCTTGCTGGCCGTGGCGGCGATCGTGCGCGACTTCGGGGTCAGCGAGTACCTGATCCAGGCGCAGGAGCTGGGCCGCGAGCGATTGCAGGCAGCCTTCGGCGTCGCCCTGGCAGCCGCGTGGCTGCTGGCCGGGCTGATCTGGCTGTCCCGGCACGCCGTGGCCGCCTGGTTCGGCGAGCCCATGGTGGCGCAGGTGCTCAGCGTGATGGTCATGCACTTCCTGTTGCTGCCGCTGTCGTCGCCTGCATTCGCCTTGCTGAACAGGGACATGGCCTTCCGCCGTATCTTCTGGCTGCAGACGGCCAACAACAGCGTGGGCGCAACCGTTGCGGTCGTGCTGGCGATGCGTGGTCATGGCACGCTGGCGCTGGCCTGGGGGCCCCTGGCAGGGGTGCTGACACAGACGCTGCTCATCGCCTGGCTTGCACCGCGCAGCAGCTTCGTGCTGCCATCGCCGCAGGCCGCACTGCGGCACGGTCGGGAAGTGCTGAGCTACGGGCTGGCCTACATGGGGTCACGCCTGATCGAAACCTTGGCCAAGAACGTGCACGAACCCGTGATCGCCAAAAGTTTCAACTTCGAAGCCGTCGGGCTTTTCAGTCGCGCCTATGGACTGGTGGAAATGTTCCACAGCCACGTGGCCGATGCGGTGGTGCGTGTCAGCACACCGATGTTCGCCGAAGCCCATCGCGCCGGCCAGCCGGTCGGGCTGGCCTTGGCCCGGGCCACGGCGCTGTACACCAGCATCAGCTGGCCGTTCTTCGGTTTCGTGGCCTTGTGCGCGCCCGAGATCATCTCGCTGCTGTTCGGCCATCAATGGCTGGCGGCGGCACCGTTGGCCAGCACGCTGGCGCTGGCAGCACTGCCAGCCGCGCTGTACGAACTGGTCCCGCAGCTGCTTTCGGCCACCGGCCACGTACGACGCCGGCTGCGATTGGCGGCCTGGGTGGCGCCGGTTCACATCGTCGGCGTGATACTCGCTGCCCAGCACAGCCTGCAGGCGGTGGCCGCGGTGGGCTTGTTGAGCAGCACGGTGATGCTGCTGCTTTGCAGGGCCCAGCTTCAGGCTGCGCTGGGGCTGGGCTGGAAAGCGCTGGTGCTGCCCAGCCTGGGCAGTGCAGTGCTGGCACTTTTTTCCGTTTCGGCAGTCGCAGCCACAGTGATCATGCTGCGCGATGCTGAAATGTCGGTTCCAGGCAGGCTCTTGCTTGCGGCGGCGACGGGCTTCCTGGCCTGGTTGCTGGCCGGCTGGGTACTGCGGCACCCGATCATCGGCGAGCTCGGTTCGGCCATCCGAACCCTGCGATTGAAGACTTTCGGATCCACTGGTAATGGAGCAAGTTGACATGCAATCCCGGCCTGCCGTTCTTCCCTTTCACGCGCGACTGGTCTGCGTCCTGGTGCTGGCCTGTTGCGCAAGCACCGCCACGGCCCAGCTGCAGGACATTCGCGGGCGCGCTTACACCCAAGGCGAGCTTGCCCTGTTGCCCGAATGGTGCATCGACAGCCAGGATGGACCCTATGGCTCGCCAGAAGGTGCCGACTGGATGAACAAGTCGCCACGCGCCAGGACCTGGGTCAGCCTCATGGGGCAGGACTTCTGGCACATGCACCACTACTGCCGCGGCCTGCGTGACACGCTGCGCCTGCAGCGCGCCGGTCTGTCCGTGCTGGATCGCAACTTCCTGATGCAAAGAGCCATCAACGAGTTCTTCTACATCATCAACAACTGCGCGCCGACGATGCCCCTGATGCCCGAGGTCTACGTCAAGCTGGGCGAGGTCTATCTGCTGCAGAAGAACCTGGGTGCGGCGCAGGCCGCCTTCGAGCAGTCGCGCAGGCTCAAGCCGGACTACTGGCCGGCCTATGACCGCTGGGTCGAGGTGCTGATCGACCTGAAGCAATGGGAACCGGCCAGGCGCCTGACTCAGGAAGGCCTGGCCTTGATGCCCGGCGAACCCAATCTTTCTTCGCTGCTGCGGCGAATCGAGACGGCAACCGGGCGCATGAGCACCCCCTTGGCGACACCGGCGGCAGACCGGGCCGCGACCACCGACAAGGCCCAGGCCGCGAGCCTGCGCTAGGGCGCTGCAGGAACGTGCGCATCTCAGTCGTCGTGCCAGTGCACGCAGGGGGGGTGCATCTGCGCCAGACTCTGCAGGCGGTGGCAGCGCAGACACATGGCGTGCACGAACTGATCGTGGTCGACGACGGCTCGCCCGATGACTCGGCCGGCGTGGCGAGGTCTGCGGCGTCGACTTCCGGGCTGCCCTTGCGGCTGATCACCCAAAGCCGCCAGGGCGTGGCCGCCGCGCGCAACGCAGGCTGGGGCGCGGCCGAAGGCGACGCGGTGTGCTTCCTGGACCAGGACGACATCTGGCACCCACAGCACCTGGCCCGCCAAGCGCAGGTGCTTGCCGAACGACCCGACATCGACGTGGTCGTCAGCCCCTATCTGCACTGGTTTGCCCCGCCGGCCGGACATCGCGATCCCCGGCAGTTGTGGCCGCCGGAGGTGGCCGCCAGCCTTGACGAAGGCCACACAGGCTTCGTCTATCACCAGTTTCTGCGCGACTGCTGGGCACTGACCAGCGCGACGACCTTGCGCCGCGGCCTGCTGCAGGCCAGCGGTGGCTTCGATGCCAGCCTGCCCTTCTCCGAAGACTGGGACCTCTGGCTGCGGCTGTCCCACCGACATCGCTTCGCGTTGCTGAACTGGCCACCGGTCCTGTACCGGCAGCATGCGGTGCAGGGCTCGCGCCAGGTCCGCGAAACCGACTTTCGCTGCCAGCTCCTGCTGGCGCAGGCCGCCCAGCATGGCCTGACCAGCGCCGACGGTCGCGGTCTGTCGGCCAACGAGTTCGCGCGCCTGATCGCCAAGTATCAGCAAGCCTTTGCTGTCCACCACCTGCAGTATGGCAACCGGGCACTGGGCGTGCGTACGCTATGGCAGGCCTGGGCGCGCTGGCCGACGTCGCCGCGCGCACTGGCACTGGCGCTGGCCGCCAGCCTGGGGTGGCGCCCGAGCCCGACCGACTTGAGCGCGACGGCTCACTCGGGGCCCGCCGTGCAGTGACGGCCCTGGCCGAGAATCCATCATGTCTTCGAAGACTTCACCGCCAGCGGCTCGGCGGCCATCCCACCTGCCAGCAGCATTCCTGCAGTCGCTGCCGTTGCCCCTGCGTCAGGCGGGCTTCGGCCTGCTCGAGCAATTGGCCAGGCTGCGCAGCAACACAGGGCCGGCATTGCACTTGCCAACCGCCCGCGGGAGGACCGAAGAACGCACGCTGTGGGTGTTCGTGTCGACCATCGGCGAACTCAATGCCATCGAGCCCTTCCTGAACCGACTGCTGGAGGCGCTGGGGCATCCTGCGATGCTGCTGATCAGCGACCGCGGGCTCTACGCCCCGGCCTTCCAGGCGAAGTATCCGCAGGCCTTGCTGGCCACGCTGGGCGGCACCCAGGCCGAGGCATCGGCCCTGGTCGCATGCCGGCCGCCCCTGCTGATGCTGGTTGCGGAGATTCCGGCACGGCTGCACGACGCCCCCTGCCGCTTGAGCTTCGCCATGGTGCAGGCAGCACGCCGGGCGGATGCCCCGGTGATCCTGGTCAACGGCTGGCTCTACGGCTATGCGCCACCCAGCCGGATGGACCGCATCGAGCATGCGCTGTTCGCCAGAGATTACTTGCAGACCTTCGACATGATGCTGGTGCAGACAGAGGCCGTGCGTCAAGCGCTGCTGGCCGCTGGCGCCAGTGGCGAGCGCGTGGTCGTCACCGGCAACGTCAAGTTCGACGCCATGGTCAGCACCTATGGCCAGCCGAATGGCGCACAAGGCCCTGGCACACTGCACAGCCACTTGATCGAACGCGCGGGCCGAGGCCCGGTCATCGTGGCGGGCAGCGTCACCGAGACCGCCGACCAACGTGACCTGCTCCAGGCCTTCGCCCAGGTTCTCGCCGCTCACCCAGGGGCGTTCCTGGTCCTGGCGCCACGCCATCCCGAGAACCGACCGCGAATGGCTGCGCTGCACGCCCTGCTCAAGCAGCAAGGGCTGGACCATCGCATGCGCAGCGAACAGGACTGCCGTGCGGCGCTGGACACCAGCGTCCTGGTGCTCGACACCATGGGCGAACTGCGCGGCTGCTACGCCGCTGCCACGCTCGCCTTCGTTGGCAACGACCACAACGTGCTGGAGCCGCTGGCTTACGGCAAACCGGTATTCGTCGGCCCGGGCTGGGAACCCACCTACCCCAGTTTCCCGGTTTACCAGCAACTGCTGGCAGCCAACGCACTGCACGCGGTGGACAGCCTTACGGAGTTGGGCCCGGCATGGCGAAAGGCGCTGGCGATGGACGGCCAGACCGCTCGCGAAGCCGCAGCACGCGCCGAAGCCGTTCTGGCACAGGCCCGCGGCGCGGTCGAACGCAACATGGTCGCCCTGGCCCGCACGCGCGTCGCACGGCTGCTGCACGAACCGGCCGCTTCGGCATGACCAGCGTTCGCGTGGCGCTGGTCTGGTCGATGGCCGAGCGCTACGCCAGCCTCGCCATCACCCTGGCGTCCACCATGGTCATCGCCCGGCTGCTGACGCCGACGGAAGTCGGTGTGTTTTCGCTCTGCGCTGCAGCCGTGGCGATCGCAACCATGGTCCGCGAGTTCGGGGTGAACGAGTACATCATCCAGGAAAAGCAGCTCGACCAGGCCAAGCTGCGCAGCGCCTTTGCAGTGGCGTTCACCACGGCCTGGGTCATTGGCGGCCTGCTGTTCCTGGCGCGCGACGTCCTGGCGGCGTTCTACGACGAACCGCGGGTGGCACAACTGCTGGGCATCCTGTGCCTGAACTTCCTCCTGCTGCCGTTCTCGTCGCCAGCCTATGCGCTGCTGAACCGCGCTGTCGCCGTCCGCCAGATCTTCATCATCCAGTTCAGCAGCACCGTGGCCCAGTCGGGCATGGGAGTGCTGCTGGCCTGGCAGGGCCACGGCGCAGCCAGCCTGGCCTGGGCCGCACTGGCCGGCGTGGCCACCCAAACGGTGGTCATCGGGCTGCTGCGGCCAGCGGGCAGCCTGGTCTGGCCCAGCTTCGTCGGCGCTGCCAGGGTCTTCCGCTACGGCGCTTATCAGATGACAGCGCGCGTGATGGACACGCTGGGCGGCAATGCGCATGAATTCATCATCGCCCGTCAGTTCGACTTCGCCGCGGTGGGTTTGTTCAGCCGTGCCAAGGGCCTGGTCGACATGTTCCAGACCAACGTCACGACCGCCATCACACGGGTAGCCACGCCCACCCTGGCGCGAGCGCATCGCGAGAACAGCTCGCTCGTCGACTCGTTCTCGCGCGCCACGGTGCTGTTCAGCGGCATCGCCTGGCCGTTCTTTGGTTTCCTGGCCCTGACTGCACCGGAGATCATCCGCATCATGCTCGGCACGCAGTGGGGCGCGGCGGCACCGCTGGTCACGGTGCTGGCCATCGGCATGCTGCCTTCGGCTTTCTTCGCGCTCAGCGGCAGCGTCATGGCCGCCATGGGGCAGGTCGAACGTCGCCTGAAGGTCGCCATGGTCTACAACCCCGTGCACGTCGCGACCCTGCTCGTCACGGCCCAGTTCGGCCTGCTGGCGATGGCGGCGGCCTGGCTGCTGACGACGCTGACGACCTGGGCAGCCTACAGCTGGCACCTGTGCAGGCTGCTGCAGGTGGGGCCAGGAGCCCTGTATGGCGCCAGCCTGGCCAGCGTGCCGGTGGCCCTGGCCAGTCTGGCAGCACAGGTGGCGGCCTTGCAGGGTGCTCGCCACTGGCAGGTCGGCGCCCTGCTAACGCTGCTTTTCACGGCCCTCGCCGGGCTGATGGCCTGGGGTGCTGCCGTGAAATGGCTGGCCCACCCGGCCGCGGGCGAAGTGCAGCGGCTGCTGGAACGTCTGCGCCCGCGCCGCACCCAGGCACCCTGAAGCCGACCGCGATGAAGTCCCTGATCGTCGCCACCGACAACCGTTTCTGGCTGAACCGCCTGGGGTCGAACAGCCGTATCCTGACCTTGGTCCAGCACCTGCAGGCCCAGGGCTGGCAGGTCCAGGTGGCGTTCATGGGACACGGCTACCCGTTCGACGGAGCCGCCTGCGATAAGCTGGCGCTGCAGATGCAGCACTCACTGCCCGCGCTGCCGATGCCCGCTGCCGATGCGGCGCAGGCCGGGCCAGGGCGGTTGTCCTGGCGCCAGCGCCTGAGCCAGGGACGGCGCTGGCTGCGTGCCGCGGCCACGCAGTTCGCACACCCGCGCGCTGCCGGCGGATGGTGGCGCACCGTGGCGCTGCGGGCCCAGGCGCGCACCGCCGCCGAGCACCATGACCCGCGCCATGTCGCACTGCTGCAGCGCATGTGCCGACAAGCCCGGCCACGCGCCGTGATCGTCGAGTTCGTGCACCTGGCTTGGCTGGCGCAGGTGGTACCGCAAGGCGTGCTGCGCCTGATCGACACCCACGACGTGCAGCATGAACGCCAGCAACGCTTCCAGGCCGCTGGCGAACCCCACTGGCTGGACATCACGGCGGCCGAGGAGGCGCGGCTGTTGTCCGCGTTCGATACGGTCATTGCCATCCAGCAGCGCGACGCAGGGCTGCTGTCCCAGCTGGTAACCCATCGTCGCGTCATCACCGTGATGCACCCGCAGGCCCTGCAGGCACCGCAGGCGCCGGCCGGCGCCGGGCTGCACGTGGGCTTCGTCGGTTCGCAGATGGCACCCAACGAATTGGCGGCGCGGGAACTGCTGCAACACATCTGGCCGATGGTGCACGCCGGCACGGGGGGCAGCGCGCGGCTGCAGATCATCGGCAGCGTCTGCCAGTCGCTGGCCGGAACGCCCCTGCCCGCCGGGGCTGAACTGCTGGGCTTCGTCGATGACCTGGACAGCGTCTACGGCCGGCTGGCCGTGCTGGTCAACCCGGTACGGCTGGGTGGGGGCCTGAAGATCAAGAACGTCGAAGCCTTGTGCCGCAGCAAGCCCCTGGTAACGACCACGCTGGGCGCCGAAGGCCTGGAAGACGGCAGCGGCCTGGCCTTCGTCGTTGCCGACAGCACCGAGGAATTCGGCGCGCAGGTGCTGGCGCTGCTGCAGGACCCCGCCCGGCGCCAGGCCCTGGCCGAGCAGGCGCATGAATTTGCACGACGACAGTTCGACGCGCAGACCGTCTACGCTCCGCTCGACGCGGCACTGTCAGCTACTTTGCCGCCTGAAGGTTCAGGCTGACAGGGTAGGTCTTGCCTTCGAAGACCATCGAACGGCCCGACCAGTCCGGCAGTTGGCTCCATGCGTCTTCGCCCAGCTGCCAACGCCTGGGCGGCTGAAAACCGGTCTGCAGCAGCAGTTCCGACAAGTAGCCTTCGGTAAAGACCACGTGGTGAAAGTTCAGCGGGTAGTTCTGCTCGCCCATCAGCGGCATCTGCACGCTGCGCACGTTGCGACCGGTGTCCAGGTAGGCGTCGACAAGCAGGTCGAAGTCGGGCACCGACAGGCGCAGCACGCCACCCGGGCGCAGCACGCGGTGCCATTCGCGCAGCACGGCGCGCAGGCTGCCCAGCGGCATGTGCTCCAGGCAATGGCTGGCATAGACCAGCTCGGCGGTGTTGTCAGCGAACGCGTCCAGCCGGTCCAGGCTTTGCACGTGGTGCACATGCGGGGCCGGCCGGCCGTCGACGTTCACGAAACCGGGGTGGTCGATGTCGCCACAACCCAGGTGAAGACGCAGGGCGACACCCGCAGGACGACTGGGCCGATGCAGCCGCCAGCGGGACCAGGCCGCCAGTTGCTGTGTGGCGTCGATGCTCCGACGCGCCAGCGACTTCAGTGTGCGCAACGTTGCCATCTCTGAACCACTCCAGAAGCCTGCGCCCGATTCTGTCCGATGCACATGCCCGTTCGACGTTCCGGGCTCAAGGGGCTGGTCGCAACGCACCGAGCAGCTGCGCGGTGGCCGCAGACCACGAAAACCAGTCGCGCGCCAGACCCATCGCGCCTTCGCGCAGCCTCATCCGGCGCGCAGTGTCGTCGGCCACAGCCAGCACGGCCTCGGCCAGCGCGGCGGCGTTGCGGGGTGGGCAGAGATAGCAATTGCTGTCGTGGGCGAAGGCGGCTTCGGGTCCCGAAGGCTGCGTCGTGATCAGGGGCAGGCCCAGGGAAGCGACCACGGCAATGCTGCTGCGGCGAAGCTCTGCGCCGTCGTCGAACGGCAGCACTGCGATGTCAGCAGCCAGCAGGTCCAGCCCCATCGCGTCGGATTCGCTGGCCTGCCCTGGCGGCCAGGCCACGGCCTCCGCCACGCCCAGCTGCAGGGCCAGCGCCCGCATGCGCGACTCGAACGCGAGATGTGCTTCGTCGACACCGCCAGGCAGGCCGCGGCCGCCACCGGCCATCACCAGCCGGACATCGCGACCCTGCGCCCGCAACCTTTGCAGCGCCGCAAGCAAGGTCTCCACGCCCTTGGCCTTGTAGACATAGCCGAAATACGCCAGCAGCAGCGTGTCCTGTGCAGCCCCAAGTCGTGCACGTGCCCGCTGGCGCACAGGCTCGGAACGGTCTCCCGGCAGCCGAACCAGGGGCGGCGGCGGAATCACCAGCGTGCGCTGCGTCAGGCCAGGGCAGTGCCGGGCCAGGTCGTCCAGCACCGAAGGCCCGAGCACGGCGACTGCGTGCGAGTCGCGCAACAATGAACCAAAGCTGAAGTCCAGACCCTGCCCGCCTGCCCACAGGGTCGCGAGCTTGCGGCCCAGACGCACGGGCCAACTGCCGGGCGGGGCCGGATACGACACCTCGACCAGCGTCAGCACCCGCACGCCAGGGCGCACACGGCGCAACCACGTGGCCAGAAAACAGACCATCGGATGGTCGTCGAACAGCCAGGCCGTGTACAGCACCAGCACAGCGTCAGGCTGCAGGCGGATGAGCTGAGCACGCAGGGTCAACGCATCACGCCAGCGCCAGCCCCGCATCTGCGCGTGCAGGGCGAAGCCGGAAGGTGCGGCCGGCATGGGGTGGGTACCGGTCAGCACGTCGACCCGATGCCCTTCGGCCGCCAGGCGGCTGGCGATCTGGTGGCAATGCTCGGCTTCACCTGCCGGCGATGGCGGATAGGACGGAGAGATGACCAGGATTCGCATTGGGGGCACATGCTACCGGGCCAGACAGCGCCTGCAGCGCCTGGGCGTGACTTGTTGCTGAACGCGATCGGCCGAGGCCCTGCGGCCGGCAAAGATAATCAGGCCGCACGCCATCGCCGAGCGCATGGCGCCTAGCTGTCACGACGACCCACGATGCCATTCGAACAACAAGATCTTCTGCTGGGCGCCCTGCACGCCGACGGCACCCGCCAAAGTCTGGGCCCGCTGCGCGAGAGGACCCTCGAGGCCTTGCGTCGACTGGTCACCCTGGCGCCAACGCCCTTCGCCCTGGGCCTGAACCTGCCAGACGGCCGCGCCTTCCTGGCCGTGGACCGCTTCGCCGTGCACAGCTTGTGCTGGCGCATCGACAACGGCAGGCTGCGCTTTGCCGAACGAGCCGACGCACTGGCCGATGCCGCGACACCGCTGGACCCACAGGCCCTGTTCGACTACCTGTACTTCCACGCCATTCCCTCGCCCCGTACCGTCTGGCAAGGGGTGCAACGCCTGCCGCCAGGGCATTGCGCGGTGTTCGAGAACGGTCGCATCAGCATCACGCCCTACTGGACTGCAGAGTTCTCGCCGGTCCCAGGCGCGCCCGACTTCAAGGCACTGAAGGACGAGTTCCGCCAGATCTTGCGCGCCGCCGTCACCGACCGGCTGGACGGCGGCAAGCCCGCCTGTTTCCTGAGCGGCGGCACCGACAGTTCCACGGTGGCCGGCATGGTGGGCCTGGCTGCAGGCCAGCCTGCCGAGGCCTATTCCATCGGATTCGAGGCCGAGGGCTACGACGAGATGGCTTTCGCCAGGCTGGCGGCCAAGCACTTCGGCAGTCGCCACCACGAGTACTACGTCACGCCCGACGACCTGGTGCGAAACATCCCGCTTGTGGCGCAGTCCTACGACCAGCCCTTCGGCAATTCTTCGGCCGTGCCAGCCTACTACTGCGCCAAGATGGCCCGCGACGACGGCGTCACGCGCATCCTGGCCGGCGACGGCGGCGATGAGCTCTTCGGCGGCAACAAGCGCTATGCCACGCAGCGCGTGTTCAATGTCTGGGACCAGACGCCCGCCGCCCTGAAGGCGGTGATGCGCCCAGTCTTCGACAACGGCCTGGTCGACCGCCTGCCGCTGCTCAGCAAGGGCGGCAGCTACATCCGCCAGGCCAGCGTGCCACTGCCCGACCGGCTTCAGACCTACAACCTGCTGCATCGGCTGGGCATGCACCAGGTGCTGACAACGCAATTCCTGGCCCAGGTGGACACCCAGGGTCCGCAACAACAGCAACGCGATGTATGGGCGCAGCCGCGCAGCGCCGGGCTGCTGGACCGCCAGTTGGCCTTCGACTGGCGTTACACGCTGGCCGAGAACGACTTGCCCAAGGTCTGCGGAACCACCCGCCTGGCCGGCCTGGAGGTGGCCTTCCCGATGCTGGATACGCGGCTGCTCGACTTCAGCATGCGGCTGCCCACCCATTACAAGCTGAAGGGCCTGAAGCTGCGCTGGTTCTTCAAGGAAGCGCTGCGCGGTTTCCTGCCCGACGAGATCATCACGAAGAAGAAGCAGGGCTTCGGCCTGCCCTTCGGCGTGTGGGCGGTGCGTCACCCGGCACTGCAGGCGCTGGCCCGCGAAACGCTTGGCAGCCTGGCCACACGCGGCATGGTGCAGCCGGGTTTCATTCGCACGCTGCTCGACCAGAAGCTGCCCGAACACCCGGGGTATTACGGCGAAATGGTCTGGATCCTGATGATGCTGGAGCAGTGGTTGCAGCAGCACGCGCCGGGATGGCGCGTCGAAACCTGAAAAACCGCACGAACGCCCCGTAACGATTGACACCGGGGTTGCAACAACCCCGAGCCTTCGACGGCTCAAGAATCAACGGCAACGGGTCGATTCCTCTGGACACAGGGGCCGACGATGTCAGATGACCACAAGTCATCGCGTCGGCCTCGTTCAGGAGGTTCGACCCGATGTGCTGCCTGCCGATTCAAAGCATCCCTTCATCGCCAAGCCGAGCACGGCTGAACGGGCCGGGGCGTGGCGCAGCACACACCCCACCCGCTGCATGCACCAACCCGACACGGGTCCGGTGAGCGCAAGCCTTCCCGTCGCAGACATCTCATTCCGCTTGGCGTACTCATGAAGCAACCCACGATCAATCGCCGTCGTTTCGTTCACGGCACCCTGGCAGTCGGCACCACCACGAGCCTGGCCGCATGTGGCGGCGGCGAAGAAACCGAAGTTCTCGACATTGCTGCCGAGGAGGGCCGCGCGACAGCCCTGCAATCGAAGCTGCCGAGCCCCACCATCAGGGACAACAAGGGCAAATGGGCACCTGAACCCGCGCCCGCGCCGCCGCCGGCGCCGACCCCGGCACCCACACCGGGTGTCGCCATCACCACGCTGCGCCTGAGCGCCACGCAGGTGGGCAGCTTCCCCTATGCCGCCACGGTGCTGCCGCTGCAGGGCCAGGTGCCGGGCGGAGCGACCCTGGTGTCGCCTGACGACGGCGGCCTGCGTGCCTCGGTCCTGTCACGCTGGCCCGACGGGTCGGCCGCGGTGATGGTGGTGGCAGGCACGGCCAACATCACCAGCAGCAGCGAACAGGTGGTGCGCCTGCAGACGGGCATCCCCGTCGTCGGCGAAGCTGCACTCACAGCCACGCGCGTCGGCCAGCTCGTGTCATCGGTCCGGCTGGACTTCGGCGGCCTGGGCGTGGCCCAGATCAGCAACTTTGCCAGCCCCGAACGCGTCTGGTGGGCCAACCCGCAGACCATCTGCGCCCGCTACCGGCTGTCCGTGCCCGGCCATGCCACCCTGGAAGCAGTGATCGACATCCAGGCCTTTGCCGGCAACCGGGCTCTGGTGGAAGTGGTGGTGGAAAACGCCCGCCTGAACAGCGCGGCGCCGGCCAAGCCGGGCAACGCCAGCTATTCGGCCGTGGTCACGATCAACGGTCGCTCGGTGGCCACGGTGGCGGCCTCGGGCGCGCCCGAAGGCGCGCACGCGGCTTTCCGGGCCTGGTACACGTCGATGTGGATCGGCGGTGACCCGCAGCTCTATGCGACGCAGTCGCACACCGACCTGCAACAACACCCCTTGCTCTTCAAGTGCGACCGCGGCGGCATCGACATGGGCGTCTACGCCAGCGATGGCTATGCCCCATGGGCGGCGGGCCGCCATCGCGGCAGCAACATGGGCGGCGCCGGCGACCACCCGAGCATCGGGCCGCTGCCGCAGTGGGAGGCGCGTTTCCTTCAGACCGGCGACCGCCGCGCGGCCCGCTCGGCTGAAGTGAACGCACTTGCCGTACTGGGCTTCAACGTCAACTACCGCGACGCCGGGACCGGTCTCGTTCCCACGCTGGCCCAGGTGGTAGGCCGCAGCATGCAGACCAACTGGCCCGTGACCTACGGCCCGAACGACACGATGACCTGGAAGGTGTCGCACCACCCTGCAGCCGGCCTGATGGCCTTCATCGCCCGGCCTTCGCCAATCTTCATCGAGATCGCGCAGAAGGTGGCCCTGTGGAACGGCACCTGGAGCACCTGGGGCGGCACCGCGACCGGCGTGTTCGGCCGCCCTTACCAGATGCGCGGCAAGGCCTGGTGCCTGCGCAGCCTAGCCCACGCCACCTTCCTGAGCCCGGACGCACTGCCCTGGAAGGCGGCAGGCCTGGCCAGCATCACCGCCAACGTGAACCACCTGACGCTGTACACCACCGACAGCAAGGCCAGGCTGAACACCTTCTGGGAGTCGTTGCCGACGCTGGCGGAGACCAGTTTCCCGTGGATAGCTGGCTTCAGCGTCGCGCTGTGGCAGCACCACTACCTGGTGACGGAACTCCACAAGCTAGCCAACAGCCGACTGCTCAGCGGCGCGCCTCAGACCAGTCTTTCGACGCTGGCCGACTGGGCCGCCATGCAGCCAGTACGCTGGGTCAACGAACAGGCCAACGGTGGCTGGCGCTACGTTGCCTGGGCCAGCGTCATCGGCCGCAGCACCAGCAGCATCGACAGCCTGCCCAACTGGGCCGAACAACAGGCCTGGTGGATGACGGATCAGCCGCCGGCCGTAGCCGGCCCATGGATGAGCACGGAAACCGCAAGCCACAACCAGTTCGCTCAGTACGGCAACAACGGCAGCGCGGGCGCCTACTACCCTAGCTACTTCTGGGCGGCATTGGTGGCGGCGGTGGATCGCAACCTGCCGGGCGCGACCCAAGCCTGGGGCACGGTGCTTAGCAATGTCACCAACATCGAGAGCTGGCGCAATGGTTTTGCTGGCGACCCGCGCTGGGGTTCTTCCCCGCTGCGCGACACGGGCTTCGCTGTACCCCCTGTCGCGGCGCCCGCGCCCCCCCCGCAGTCGGTGGGTGCCGACACCTGGGTACCGCAGCGCGATCTGGCGGGAAATGTTACGCAGGCGAGTTGGGAGACCGTCCCTCGCGGGCGGTGGGTTAAGGTTGCGGGAACTCGGCTGGATCAGCTGGACGCCGCCGTCAAGGCAGCCATTCCGGGGTGGCGCGACTGGGGTGTGGAAGGCTGGAAAGGTGTCACTAACGCCTGGAACGGCATGGCAGTCGACACCGCCGGTAGCCGCTTGTGGCTGAAGGGCGGCGGCCACGCAGCCAGCAGCAACAACGGCATCTTCCGCTTCGACGCACTGAAAATGGCCTGGGCCATCGAAGACCTGCCCAGCGACCCCGCTCCTTGGAGCGAAAGCTACAGGCGGACCGGTACGTTGGGGGGCAGCTTCACCTTCTGCGCCGAAGCCAATGCACAGATGGAGTCGCGGCAAGGTGCAGGAAGCCTGCAGCCCATTAATGACGCGTTTTACGACGAACTGCCATGGGACGGAAAACCCACCTCTCGCCACACTTACTCCAGCATGGTGTTCGTGCCAGAGACCAATGAGCTTGTGATGATCTGCAGACGCCTTTGGCGCTACTCGCTCACGCAGAGGCGATGGACCTACAAACGCCTGATCCGCGACCAAGCGGCCATCTGGATGGACGGCGAAAACATGGTCAGCATCTACGACGAGGCCCGGCGCGAGGTGCTGGTGTCTTCCTATGGCAGCAGCGGGCTTTGGCGCGCCACGGGATACGACCTGAGCGGCAATCGCTGGACCAACTGGAGCTCGCCCTGGAACCTTTCGGCTTCGGTGGCCGATGTGCGCGTGGGCCGCCGCATCATCTGCGTAGAACCTCCCACCAGACAGACCATGTACGCCGCAATGCCCGGACGCTACTGGGAATACGACCTGGACACCCGCAGTACCGTGCGAAACGGAAACTTTCAATTCGGCGACGGGCTGAGCCGAAGCGATTTTGCCCCGGACACCTGGTTCTATGACGCAGCATCGATGACCTTCGTGCCAACGCTGAACCGCTACTGGTTCTTCACGCTCATGGGCACCGGGCAGATGGAGCTACTGGAAGTGGACCCCACCACAACGCCCTGGACCCTGCGCCGCTTGCCAGCCGGAACGACCGTTCCGGCGATCGGCAAGAACCTTGAGCGCAAGTTGATTTTCTTGCCTGGGATCAATGCGGTGCTGCTCTGCGACTCGGCTGACAAGGATCTGTGGCTTCAGCGCTGGTAAAGCGCGGCGCGCGTCAGACCCAGTTTGGCCACGCCATGTCCAAAGTACAGAGGAGAAAGCAACCGCAGGCCAGAAATTTGCACACAGGCGGTTGCCGACAAGGAACCGTCTGCCAGAATCAACCGATGCATCGCCCACCTGTATAGTGCGCCGGCGAAATGCCCCGCAACAGTCCTTGCGCAGCGGGGCGGGATGCAGCAGCTGCGTTCGGGTGCACCACACACCATGGGTGCCGAAGTGGATGATCCCCGCATCAATGGGCAAGACCAATTGCGGTGTCGGACAGGCGGGTTTGCACTGGTTTCATGCAATCTTTCGCGCGAGCTCTAGTTAGGGGCTTGCGTGGAAGCAGCGCGGCGGTCGTCTCGCGCTACACACCTACTGCAAGCCGTCAAACTATGGATCTGGGGATGGCTGCGGCGCTTGGCTAGCCCAAGCTCGACCATTTGTACTGCCTGCGGCTCGCCATGCTCTTCAACTCGTTCGAGTTCGTCTTCGCCTTCCTGCCGCTTGCGGTGTTGGTCTACTTCCTTATCGGCCGCTTCGGCCGCGAGGTTGCCATCTGTTGGCTAGTGCTGGCATCACTGTTTTTCTACGGCTGGTGGAACCCGGTCTACCTGCTGCTTCTCTTGATGTCCATGCTGGTCAACTTCAGTGTCGGGCAGCACCTGAGCCGGGTTTCGCAGCGCGAGGGTCGCACGGGGCTGGCCTGGCTGGTGCTGGGTGTGGTCTTGAACCTCGGGCTGCTCGGCTACTTCAAGTACGCCAACTTCGCCGTCGACACGATCAACGCCCTCGCTGGAAGCGATTTCCACCTAGCGAACATCGTGCTGCCCCTGGCGATTTCATTCTTCACTTTCCAGCAGATCGCCTATCTTGTAGACGCGCGCAGCGGCATCACCCGCGAGTACAGCTTCATGCACTACGCGTTGTTTGTCACTTTCTTCCCGCAATTGATCGCAGGACCGATCGTCCACCACAAGGACATGCTGCCGCAGTTCATGCGTACCGACGCCCTACAGCCCAGCCGTACCGACTTCGCGATCGGCCTGAGCATCTTCTTCATCGGCTTGTTCAAGAAGACGGTGCTGGCCGATGGTGTAGCCCCGTACGCCACACCAGTGTTCGATGCTGCCGCAGTGGGCGAATCTCCCAGCTTCTTCGTGGCATGGGGCGGTGCACTCGCCTATACCTTGCAGCTTTACTTCGACTTCTCAGGCTACTCCGACATGGCCATCGGCGCCGCTCGTATGTTTGGCATCCGGTTGCCGCTCAACTTCCACTCGCCCTACCGGGCCACCAACATCATCGAGTTTTGGCGGCGATGGCACATGACCCTGTCGCAGTTTCTTCGCGACTATCTCTACATTGCGCTGGGCGGCAACCGAGGCTCCAAGCTACTGCGCCACCGCAACCTGATGCTGACTATGCTCCTGGGCGGCCTGTGGCACGGCGCCGGGTGGACCTTCGTGGTTTGGGGCGGCCTGCACGGTCTGTACCTCGTCGTCAACCATGTTTGGCGCGCTTGGCGACCGCAGGCGCTGCAAGCACGAGAGCCCAACCTCTGGCTGCGTCTTTTAGGCTGGGCCCTTACCTTTGTCGCAGTCGTGATCGGCTGGGTGTTTTTCCGGGCGGCAGACTTCAATTCGGCGTGGACTATCCTTTCCGGAATGGCTGGTGCCAACGGTATCGCCTTGCCCAACGCGCTTGCCGCCAGGATGGGAGGCTTTTGGCAAAGCCTGGAGGCGGCGGGCTTCTCTACCTTCATGGGCGGCGGTTCTGACTTTGTCTGGACCTGGATCTGGATCGCTCTGTTAATGCCTGTGGTGCTACTGGCACCCAACACTCAGCAGATCATGCACAAGGCCGAGCCGGCCTTGCAGGTCTACAAAGGCCGGGTTGAGGATGAACTCCCCATGCCTGGTTGGTTGGTACGCTGGCAATGGCAGGCCACTGCCCCCTGGGCGGCAGCGATTGCCGCGACCGGCTTGTTGGCAATGATGGCGATGAGTCGGATCTCCGAATTCCTGTACTTCAATTTCTGAGACTTGTTGGTCGCCATGTCGCAGCACGCACGTTATCTAGGGGTTTTGCTGCTTTGCAGTCTGCTGTTGGGTACCGGAGTGGCACTTTTGAACTACTGCGTCGACCCCTACGGTATCTTTGGTAGCCGTTGCAGCCCGGACCTCACTGCCCGCAAGCCGGCTGCGGCCGACCGCGTACGCGTCATGAAGCCCTATCTGGCCGATCGCGCTGTTGCGCGAACCGTGATCGGTGGCAATTCGAGACCAGAAATGGGCTTGAACCCTGGCAGCGCCTGCTGGCGCGAGATCCACTACCCCGTGTTCAATGCTGGGGTACCGGGCGCAAGCTTCTCGCTGCAGACGCTGATGGCCATGCACGCCGCGCAATTCGGCGCACGCCAGATCCTGCACGGAGTCGACTTCGTTGACTTCATCGAAAGAGTACCAAGAGCTCCGCCGGCGACCTCCCGCCCGCGCAGCGTAGACGAACGGCGGTTAGCAGTAGCTGGCGTGCTGCCTGCGGACCACGAGTTTCTCGTACAGCGGGCGAAGGACAAGGCGCAAGCACTACTGTCGTTGGCAGCGCTCAATGACAGCGTTTACACCGTGGGAAGCCAGCGCAACCTCAACGTCTCCACGCGCGAACAAAACGGCTTCAACCCCGGGAGGGACTATCTCCCCATCATCCGTGCGGAGGGCCAGCAGGTGCTGTTCGAGTTGAAGACCGCCGAACTACGCCATCGGCTGGAAGCTAACCATCGTCTGCAGCCACTGGAGGGCTCGACAGATTTGTCCTTCGTCGCCTTACGGCGTATTGCGGCTTGGAGCCGAGAACGGGGTATCGAACTGACACTCTTTATCAACCCGTACCACCGTGACTATCTGCAGGTGATCGCCGACACCGGTCTCTGGCCGCTATTCGAAGCTTGGAAGCGGGCATTGCTTGAGGTGGCCAGCAAGGAGCAAATCTCTGTGTGGGACTTTACGGGAATGCATCCGTTCTTGGAGGAGCCGATACCAACTGTGGGCGACAAGCGGACCATGTTGCGGTGGTTCTGGGAGCCGGCGCACTATCGGAGCGAGCTGGGCGATTTGATGCTGGCCCGTATGCTCGAAGCGGATTGCGGTCAGCCCGACCCATATCGGTCCCACTTCGGGGTACAGCTCAACAACGCCATCCAGCGATCGCAATTCGAACAACTTCCCAGTGTCGCATCCATACCGAACAGGAAAAGCGCGGACACCTCCGCAGCGCCTTCCAGCGTTCCCCGCAACTAATCTTACTGTGTCACTAAAAGCATGACATCATACGCATCTCTTCTTTCTTCACATGAGGAACGATGGGTGCGAGCGAACGGTTCGATAGGT
>LNFM01003023.1_pt1 | contig 45614 bp, 36 predicted proteins | sample 596031 | NCBI WGS metagenome assembly LNFM01 (sample SAMN04254537, study PRJNA301005) | activated carbon metagenome | isolation source: dual media filters at the Ann Arbor, Michigan drinking water treatment plant | place: USA: Ann Arbor
GCCAGCCGCGCCGCGGTGGACGCCGGCTACGCGCCCAACGACTGGCAGGTGGGCCAGACCGGCAAGATCGTCGCGCCGCAGCTCTACATCGCCGCCGGCATCAGCGGCGCCATCCAGCACCTGGCCGGCATGAAGGACAGCAAGGTCATCGTGGCCATCAACAAGGACGCCGAGGCGCCGATCTTCAGCGTGGCCGACTACGGGCTGGAGGCCGATCTGTTCACGGCGGTGCCTGAGCTTGAGAGCTGCCTGTGAAGGCCGCGTACCTCACCGGCCACGGCGGCAACGAGGTCGTGGCCGTGGGCGAACGTCCGAGGCCGCTTCGCCGAGACGGTGAGGTGCTGGTGCGTCTGCGCGCGGCGACGGTCAACCGCGTGGACCTGTACATGCGCGACAGCGGCGCGGGCATCACGCACAGCTTGCCGATGGTGATGGGTCTCGACGGTGCCGGCGTGGTCGAGGAGATCGATGCGGACGAGCGATCGCTGCACGTCGGCCAGAGCGTCGTGCTGCACCCCGGCATTGCCTGCGGGCGCTGCGAGTTCTGCCAGCGTGGCGAGGACACGCTGTGCACCGCCATGCGCCTGCTGGGAGAACACCGTGACGGCACTTTCGCCGAATTCGTCGCATTGCCGGCGCGCAACGTGTTCCCGATGCCCGAGGGACTGACCTTCGGACAGGCCGCCGCGATGGGCGTCAACCACCTCACCGCCTGGCGCATGCTGCACGGCAAGGCGCGTGTGAAGCCATGGGAGACGGTGCTGATCTTCGGCATCGGCGGAGGCGTGTCGCTGGCGGCCCTGCAACTCGCCAAGCTTGCTGGCGCGCGCACGTTCGTGACGTCGCGCGACCCGGCGAAACTCGAGCGTGCCCGGGCGCTCGGCGCTGATGCAGCGATCGACGGCCGGGGCGACATCGTCCGGCAGGTCATGGACGCCACCGGTGGTCGCGGCGTCGATGTGGTGATCGAGAACGTCGGCGCGGCGGTGTGGCCGGCAGCGATGAAGTCGCTGGTGCGCGGTGGCCGGCTGGTCACCTGCGGCGCCACGACCGGTGACCAGCCGCCAGCCGACCTGCGCCGCATCTTCATCCGCCAGCTGCAGATCTTCGGCTCGACCCTGGGGGATCTCGGTGAGTTTCGCGACCTGCTCACGCTGGTCCAGCGCAGCGGCCTGCAGCCGGTGGTCGACAGCGAGTTCGCGCTCGACGACGTGCACGCCGCACTCGACCGCCTCGACTCCGCGCGGCAGTTCGGCAAGGTCGTCATCGACATCGGGGGCGGGTCATGAGTTGCGTTCCCACGCCTCTCCTCCACGCACGAATCGAAAGACGAGCATGAACCAGGCCCTCATCTGCGACGCGATCCGCACTCCCATCGGCCGCTATGGGGGCGCTCTCGCGTCGGTGCGCACCGACGATCTCGGCTCGGTAACCATTCGGGCGCTGATGGCACGCAACCGCGGTGTCGACTGGGCCGCGGTGGACGACCTGATCTACGGCTGCGCCAACCAGGCCGGCGAGGACAACCGCAATGTCGGGCGGATGAGCGCATTGCTGGCAGGACTGCCGGTGGACGTGCCCGGAGCGACGATCAACCGCCTCTGCGGCTCGGGCATGGATGCGGTCGGCACTGCCGCGCGTGCCATCAGGGCCGGCGAGGCGCAGCTGATGATTGCCGGCGGCGTGGAGAGCATGAGCCGGGCGCCGTTCGTGATGCCGAAGGCCGAGTCGGCCTTCGGCCGCAGCAATGCGGTGTACGACACGACGATAGGCTGGCGCTTCATCAACAAGCTGATGAAGGAACTGCACGGCGTCGATTCGATGCCGGAGACGGCCGAGAACGTCGCGGTGCAGTTCGGGATCGAGCGCGAGGCACAGGACCGGATGGCGCTGGCCTCGCAACTCAAGGCGGTGGCCGCACAGAAGGCCGGCTTCTTCGATGCCGAGATCTGTCCGGTGAGCATCCCGCAGAAGAAGGGCGAGGCCCTCGTCATCGCCAAGGACGAACATCCGCGCGAGACCAGTCTCGAGGCGCTCGCCAGGCTCAAGGGCGTCGTGGAGCCGGACGGCAGCGTGACCGCCGGCAACGCCAGCGGCGTCAACGACGGCGCCTGTGCGCTGCTGCTGGCCACCGAAGAGGCCGCATCCCGCCACGGCCTGACGCCACGGGCGCGCATCGTCGGCATGGCCACGGCCGGCGTTGCACCACGCGTCATGGGCATCGGGCCGGCACCGGCCACACGCAAGGTGCTCGCGATGACAGGTCTGAAGCTCGAGCAAATGGACGTGATCGAGCTGAACGAGGCCTTTGCAGCGCAGGGCCTGGCCGTGATGCGCGACCTGGGGCTGGCCGACGACGACCCGCGCGTCAACCCGAATGGCGGGGCGATTGCGCTTGGACACCCGCTGGGCATGAGCGGCGCGCGACTGATCACGACAGCAATCAATCAGTTGCACCGCACGTCCGGCCGCTACGCCCTGTGCACGATGTGCATCGGCGTCGGTCAGGGCATAGCCGTCGTCGTCGAGCGCGTCTAACGCAGGTTCGGCCCCGGTGCACTGACGCGGCGGCGGTCTACGATCCAGGCTTCGGCACTTTGGGTCAGTTCACGATGGCAAGCGGCGCACCTTGGGTGTTGAGTCAGGTTCAAGTGGTCGCCGAGGCGGTGGCGACCGTCGCCTTTGCACTTTCGGGCGTCATCGAGGGTGCACGGAAGCGACTTGATGCTGTCGGCATCTGCGTGGTCGGTGGCCTGGCTGCATTCGGCGGCGGCACGGTTCGCGATGTGATCCTGGACCGTCGCCCCCTGTTCTGGGTCCAGCATGCCGGCTGGTTGTGGGCCTTGCTGGCCCTGTGCATCGCCGCGATGATCTTCATGCGTGCACGCCACCTCGAACCGACGGAGCGTGCGATGCAATGGCCCGATGCGATCGGCCTGGGGCTGTTCACGGCGAGTGGCACCCAGATTGCGCTCGACAGCGGCATGCCCCCGATCGTTGCCGTGATGCTCGGCATGGTGACCGCTGTGTTCGGCGGGGTCTTGCGCGACGTCGTCTGCAACGAGATTCCGCGTGCCTTCCATGACCATCGGCCTTATGCGATCTGCTCCTTTGCAGGCGGGTGGGTGCTGGTCACGGCGCAATCCCTGGGCCTGTCCAGTTGGGTCGCGCTCACCGTCGCATCCGTGTTGACCACTGGTTTGCGTGCGGCTGCGGTCACGTGGAACTGGCGCCTGCCGGCGTGGCAGGCATCCCAAGGACGCTGAAAGTTCAGGCTGCGAGAACGTTCATCCGCCATTGACATTGACGACGGGCCGCAATGGGTCGAGGCTGTGGGGAAATACTCTTCCTCGGACGATGTCATGGCCCCCACCAGACCGACGGGGGTGAACGTTGGGGCGATACGGCGAAGGCCAGGACCGAAGACAGACCGTTCTGTTGCCCGAGCGAATCGATGACTGGATCCGGGAGGACAGCACGGTGCGCGTCATCGATGTCTTCGCCGTGGTCGGTTTCCAGCGAGCAGTCGATGGTGGGGTGGGTGCAGGCTCCGCTAACTGAGAGGGCGCCCTGCCCTGTTCAACGATGACGACCATCATGCTCCAGTATGATGGTTATAATCCAGATGGTCAGCACGCCGAGAACCACCATGGGACATTCACAAGCCGACAAGGCGCAGAGCCGCGAGCGCATCCTGCGAAAGGCGGCCGATGCGGTGCGCGATACGGGTCTGGAGTCGGTCAGCGTCGGGAAGCTGATGCGCAGCGTGGACCTGACGCACGGCGGCTTCTACAACCACTTCGAATCCCGGTCGGATCTGCTGGCGCAGGCGCTGGAGCGCGCTCTGGTCGAAGGCGCCAGGTCGGCCACCGCCAGCTCGAAGGCGAGCGACGCGCCGCGAAGCTACGAGACGCAGGTGAAGCGCTACCTCAGCCGCGCACACCGGGATGCGCGCACCAGCGGCTGCGCCATCGTTGCGCTGGCATCGGACGTTGCACGCGCGGACACGGCTTCACGCGAAGTCATGTCAGCGCACATCGACGACTTCGTCGACCAGCTCGCGCTTTCGCTGCACCGCCAGGACGAAGGCGACGCCATGCTGGCAGTGAGCGCGATGGTCGGCGCGGTGCTGCTGTCACGGGTGCAGACCGATCCGAAGAAGTCCGATGCGCTGCTGAAGTCGGTGCGCGACCGCCTGCTGGCACTGAACCACGACGCCCCGGACTGATGTCTCGCCAAGCCACGGCGCCATCGCTGCTGACGGCGCCGATCCTGCCGACGCTGCTGCGCTTTGCGCTGCCGAACATGGTGGCGATGCTGGCCACTGCGCTGGCCACCGTGGCCGAGACCGCCTATGTCGGCAGTTTCGGCGTGCCTTCGCTGGCCGGCATGGCCCTGGTGTTCCCGATGGTCATGCTGCAGATGATGTTGTCTGGCGGCGCGATGGGCGGCGGCGTGGCGGCCGCGGTCAGTCGGGCGCTGGGTGCTGGTGCACCGGAGCGGGCCAACGCCCTGGCAGTGCATGCGCTGTGGATCGGCCTGGCCGCTGGCGGGGTGAACTGTCTGCTGATGCTGGTCTTCGGGCCAGCGATCTATGCCGGTCTGGGCGGACGGGGTGAGACGCTCACGCAGGCCATCGCCTTTTCGAACGTGGCCTTCTGCGGCTCCCTCGGCGTGTGGTTGATGAACACCTTCGCCTCGGTGCTGCGGGGCGCGGGCAACATGCTGGTGCCGTCGGCGACCTTCCTGCTGGTCTCCCTGGCACAGGTGGTGATCGGCGGCGCGCTGGGCCTGGGTTGGGGACCTTTTCCCCGGCTCGGCATGCCGGGCGTGGCAGCCGGTCAGGTGGTCGCCTTCAGTGCGGGCGCCGCGTTCCTGTTCTGGTACCTGCACAGTGGGCGGTCCCGGCTCAGTCTGGCGATTCTCGCCACGCCACTGCAGCGGAGCCTGCTGGCCGACATCCTCAAGGTCGGGGCACTGGCTTGCATCTCGCCACTGCAGACCGTGCTGACGGTGCTGATCCTGACCCGGCTGGTGTCGCAGTTCGGCGCAACCGCACTGGCCGGCTACGGCATCGGCGCGCGGCTCGAGTTCCTGCTGGTGCCGATCAGCTTTGCCATCGGCGTGGCCTCGGTGCCGCTGGTGGGCATGGCCATCGGTGCCGGCATGGTGGCCCGCGCCAAGCGGGTGGCCTGGATGGCCGCGCTGCTGGCCACGGCCACGCTCGGCCTGCTGGGCGGGGTGATCGCCATCGCACCGGGGCTGTGGGTGAACCTGTTCACGCACGACCCCGCCGTTCAGGCCTCTGCCGGGCTCTACTTCCACTGGGCCGGGCCGGTCTATGGCCTGTTCGGGCTGGGCCTGAGCCTGTACTTCTCTGCGCTGGGCGCTGGCAAGGTCGGTGGCCTGGTGCTGGCCGGCACCTTGCGGCTGCTGGTCGTGGCGATCGGTGGCTGGATGCTGCTTCGGGCGTCCGCCGAACCGTGGGCCGTCTTCGCGCTGGTCGCACTGGGCATGGCCGTGTTCGGGTTGGCGGCAGCGTTCGCCGTTCGGGTCACGCACTGGGGCCCCGAGAAGGCGCCGACGACCCGCTGACAAGGCTTGCTTCCCTGGCCGCTCGCAGCGTAGACGCTCCGTTCTGCTGAGGCTCATCGACGGCAAGCCCGGGGCCGCTGTGACGAGGCTGGCGTTACGAGGCTGGCGTGGCCAAAGGCTCGCAAGCGCAAGGCTGGCTGAGGCCTGGCGTCTGTCGCGACGAGCGGTACCGTCGACACGGGTGAAGCCGACCGTCAGACGGCAAACCGCCTGACGGCGTCTTCGTCCCATTCGATGCCGATTCCGGGGCGATCCGGAATCTGCAACTGCCCGGCCACCACGGGGAACGGCTGCTGCAGGATCGGGTCGGCCCAGTCCTGCCACTCCAGCCAGGGCGCCGTCTCGGTGACCCGCATGACGTGCGCCGAGACTTCCGGATAGAGGTGCGTCGAGACCTCGATGCCGGCCGCCGCGGCGATCGGAACCGACCGCAGCCACCCGGACACGCCGCCGATCCGCATCATGTCGGGCATCACGTAGTCGCCAGCCTGCATCGTCACCGCCCGGTACAGCTCGCGCGGGCCGTAGAAGTTCTCACCCAGCTGCAACGGCGTGCGCAGCTCGCGGGCCAGTTGCGCGTAGCCCTCGAGGTTGTTGTAGGTGGTCGGTTCCTCGAACCAGTACAGCCCGAGGTCGTCGAGTGCATGGCAGCGACGTATCGAGTCGCCCAGCGTCAGCCCCTGGTTGAAATCCACCATCAGCTTCGCGTCCGACCCCACGGCGGCACGCACCTGCGAGATCGCGAGCAGGTCGTCCGCGAGCTTGTCGCGACCGAGCCTCAGTTTGAACGCATCGAACCCGCCCTCGGCGGCCAGTTCCGCGGCTTCGTCGTGGAGGCCTGCGGGGTCGGTCAACCACAGGCCGTTGCTGTTGTAGGCGGGCACGCTGCCCACCGTGCCGCCCAGCAGCACAGCCAGCGGGACGTCCGCCGCCTTGGCCAGCGCATCCCAGGCGGCCATGTCGATGCCGGCGTTGGCGATCATGGCAACGCCTTCGTAGCCTATCAGGTTGAGTGACTTGCGGCCCGGCTGGAAGTCGGCCAGCGGCGCCAGCGGCTTGCCCTTGCGCGCTTCGACGAGGTCGCTGATGGCCGGCATGATGTACCGGGGCGACGTGTGGAGGTAGGGCTCCAGGTAGCTCGTGCCGACGATGCCTTCCCGGGTCTGCAAGTCGATGAGGATCAAGGGCCAGCGGTCGAAGAAGCCGACGCGCGAGACGACCTTGCGCTTCAGCGGCACGAGCACGGCGCGCACGCGCACGGCCTCGTAGGTCAGGGATTCGACTTTCATGAGGTGCTCCTGGCGGCGGGTGGCCGCGCGTTCGGGACCATCGGGCGGACCATCACTTCGCCGTCGGCGCGCACCACTGTCGGCGAGGCGGAGCTCGCGATGTCGATTCGAAGCAGTGGCATGGCGCTGTGATGAACGGCAGGAGGACCGACCGAGAGTAAGAGCGCCCCTAGAATCTCTCAAGCGCATAGTTTTCGTGCATAGCATGCGACTCGAGAATGTCGCAGGCCTGCGCGCCATCTCGGAGGACTCGATGCTGGAAGAGCTGAAGGCGTTCACCGCCGTCGTCGACAGGACGTCCCTGACCAAGGCTGCCGACGCGTTGGCGCTGACGCAGTCGGCGGTCTCGCGACGCGTCCAGCAGCTCGAAGGGATGCTGGGAGCCACCTTGCTGGACCGCTCCAGCCGGCCGCCGACCGCCACTGCGGTGGGCCGACGCGTCTACCAGTCGGCGACGGTGCTTCTGCGCGACCTCGACCGGCTGATGAACATCCCGAAGGACGATGGCGAGCCCAGTGGAACGCTTCGTCTGGGGCTGCCGCAGGTGGTGGCGGACGTCGCCCTGTTCGACATCGCGGTCGGCTTGAAGGCGGCGTTTCCAGCGCTCGATCTCAGGTGTTGCACCGAGTGGAGCAGCGGCCTTCAGCTGCAAGTCGTCAACGGCGAACTGGATGCCGCTGCCGTCATGGTCCCGAGCGGCAGCACGCCGCCTGCCGGCACGCGCGGGAGCTTCATCGCGACGCTGGACGTGCTGGTCGTCCAGAGCAGAGGCACCCCGATCGCCACGACGCCCGTGAAGATCGCGGACCTGGCCGGGCAGCAATGGATCCTGAATCCACAGGGATGTGGCTATCGAGCCGCGCTGCAGCGCGCCATGGAAGGCGTGGGACAGCAAGTGCGACTGGGCATCGATCTGCATGGCACCGAGACCCAGCTGCGGCTGGTGGCGGCGGGCCTCGGACTCGGGCTGGCGCCGACACGGTTGCTGGCCAGCAGCCAGTTTCTGAAGGATCTTCGCCCTGTGGAGGTGACCGACTTCGCACTGAAGCTCGACTTGTGGCTGCTGAGGACCTCAGAGCTCGGCAACCTGAGCCGGGCCTTGGACGTTCTCGGCCAGGCGCTGCTGAAGACGTTCGAAATCGGACGGTCCCCGCAAGTTGGCAGCGGTGGGCGCTCGGCGCGCGCGGGATGATGGGATCAACCAGTAGCCGGCGTACGCGCCACGACCACGTCGCGAAGACCTTGGCCGCCCTTCGCGACGACGAAGTGGCGGCGCTCGTGCGGGACGCCCCCATCGTGGCCACTGGCGTGGGCGGAGGCTGTTCCAGGGCCGACGTCGATGGCGTGCCCGTGTTTGTCAAGCGGGTGCCGATCACCGACCGGGAACTGGCCGATCCGTACACGACGGCGAACCTTTTCGATCTGCCTGCCGCCTGGCAGTACGGCATGTACCGGCTGGCCGGACCGGGTTTCGGTGCGTGGCGCGAACTGGCTGCGAACCAGAGCATCACAGAAGGCATCCTGGCCGGGGAGACGGAGTCGTTCGCGCTGCTGCACCACTGGCGGGTGTTGCCCGGACGCCCACCGGTCGCGGCCGAGCACCTCGACATCACCGTCGTGGTCGACCAGTTCGGGGGCCACCCCGCCATACGAGCCCGGTTAGAAGCCCTGGTGACCGCGACCTCGAGCCTCGTGCTGTTTTTCGAGCATCTCCCCAACGAGTTACCTCGCTGGCTGAGCGATCCGATCGGCAGAGCTGCCATGGTCGAGCGGCAACTGTTCGACATGGTGGCGTTCCTGCGCCACCGGGAGATCCTTCACCTGGATGGACACTTCGGCAACATCAGGGCCGACGACGACCGGCTCTACCTGGTCGACTTCGGACTCGCCACCTCACCGCGCTTCGATCTCTCGGACGCCGAACGCGATTTCGCTCGCCGCAACGCCGACCACGACGCCGACTACGCTTCCATGCGCCTGGTGAACTGGCTGGTGACTTCGGTCTGCGGGGTGCCCGTGCCGACCAAGAGCAACGCCGTCGCCCGCAACCAGTTCGTGCAGCGGTGCGCGACGGGTGACATCCCACCGGACGTGCCGCCGCACATTGCAGAGATCATCGCCAGGCACGCCCCCGCTGCTGCCCGGATGAACGAATTCTGCGGCCGCCTGTTCGAGGGCGATTTGCTCGCCGCATACCCTGGCCCCCCGGACCCGACCGGGTGCGCTTCACGCCTCAGGTCTTGAACCAGTCCGACAGCTTCTCGACATAGTCCGTCGGCAACAGGTGTCCTGAGTCGAAGCGCAGGTGCTTCTTGTCCTGGCTGGGGATGGCATCGAAGAGGGCCTGGTTCTGCTTCGTGCTGGCGTGGTCGTCGTCGTCGCCCGTCAGCAGCCACACGCGCTTGCCTTGCAGTCCGGCAATCAGGTTGATGGGCGCCACGGCGGCCACGTTGTCGCCCAGATGGGGCGGCACCATGGCCGCCACGGCCTGCACGCGTTGGTCCACCCCGGCCAGCAGCAGCGCGCCCTGTGCGCCCATGCTGTAGCCGGCCGCCACGATGCGCTTGGCGTCCAGATGGGGTTGCGAGGCCAGCCAATCGAGCAGCACGCGGTGATCGCGCACGGTGTCGATGATCATCTGTTCGTAGGCCTGGCGCCGTCCGAACCAGTGCATGTCGCGCATGGCGCGCTGCGCCAGGTGCGGCTGACCCAGCTGCCTGCGCTGGCCGTGCCCACGCGCATCGATGGCCACCACGGCGTAGCCCTGCTGCAGCGCCATCTGCGTGATGCGGTGCGTCTGCTCGATGGTGGGTCTGCCGTTGAACTCGGTGTGCCACCAGCGCACGTGGCCGCGGCCCATGGCGTGCATGCCGATCAGCACCGGAAAGGGCCGGGCCGCCCGGGCCGGGTCGCTGGGATAGACGATGCGGCCGTCGAACACCGCGCCGTCGAAGCCCTGCAGGCGGATGTCGACCGAATGGGCCTCACCCGGGGTGAGGGCCTCCTTGTAGGCATAGCGCGCCTGCAACTCGGCGGGGGTGACGCTGTAGGGCTTGAGCCAGACGAAGTGCCAGATGGCGGCGGCGACGCCGACCAGGCCCAAGAGGATTCCGATCGCCATGTACGCGCGCTTGTGTTTCATCATCGCTCCGATGCGTGCTGGGAAGGCCGCGGACCGGGTCTGGTGACAGCACCCTGAACCCGTCGGCGACGCAACGCTAACGAGGGCGGTGTGAATAGCGCGTGAAGCCGGGCGCGTGAAGCCGGGCGCGTGAAGCCGCCGGCGCGATCCCGTCAGGCGCTGGCAGCACCCGCGGGCACGGCCAGCCAGGCCTTCGGGGCCCAGCGCAACTGCACCCGGGTGTGGCCGTCGACCTGGCTCAGCGACAGGTCCAGGCCCTGGTGTTCGGCCAGGCGGTGCACGATGGCCAGGCCGAGACCGAAGCCCGCGCTGGCTGCGCCCTTCTGAAAGGGTTGACCCAGACGCTCGCTCAAGCCGGCCGGCAGCGCCTTGCTGCGGTTCTGCAATTGCAGGCCCTCGGCGTCGGCCGCCACGCGCACCGGCCCGGGTTCGCCATGGGCAAAGGCATTGCCGACCAGGTTGGACAGCAGGATGTGCAGCACGCCCGGCGGCAGGTCGATTCGCAAGGCCGGGCTGACGGCGATCTCGAGCTGGATGTCCTTGCCCTGCAGCCGCGGCATCTGTTCAAGCACCACGCGTTCCAGCAGCGGCAGCACCGCCAGCGTGACGGGAGCGGTGGCGGCTGCGCTGTCATCGGACAAGCCTGACGACACCCCGTCCGCCATCGCGGCAGACACGTCAGGCGCACGGACCTCGCGCGCCAAGGCCAGCAGGGTGTTGACGGTCTGCTCCAGATCCAACAAGACCTGGCGCATCTGCCGCAGCTCGGCGGCGACATCGGCGGGCAGGTCGTGGCGGCCCTGCAGGCGCTCGCTGGCCATGCCCAGCACGGCCAGCGGCGTGCGCAGCTCGTGGCTGACATCCCGCGTGAAGACCTGTTCGCGCTCGATGAAGGACTGCGTGCGCGCGGTCAGCGCATGGAGGTGTCGGGCCAGCAGGCCCACCTCGTCGTCGCGGTCGTCCAGCGCGCTGGAGCCGGAGCGATCGAGCTTGTCACCCGGCCGGCTGCGCGCCACGGCGTCGGCCAGGCGCACCAGAGGCGCGCTGATGCGCCGCGCCCGCCAGGCGGCCAGCCCCAGAGCCGCCAGGGTCAGGCCGCCGCTGCCGGCCGCCCACCACACCAGCAGCTCGCCGCGCGCAGGCCGCACCACCAGCAGCCCGCTGACCTCGGCCACCAGCAAGGGGTGACGGGCGTCGGGCACGGGCGGGTCGGGCGGCGTGCCTTGCGGGCGGCCCAGCCAGTGCAGGTGGTAGTGGCGACCCTGCGCGCCAGGGAATTCGCCTCGACGCGGCTCGGCCTGCCAGGCACCGCGCAAGTCATCCGGCAAGCTGGCTGCCGCGTCATGGCGCTGCATGAAGGCCTGGGGCGGCGTCGGCCAGAGGCCGGTGGCCTCGTGCTGGCGCTGCATCTCGGTGGCGGCCCGGGACAGGGTGGCCACGATGAAGCGGTCTTCCACCGAGTACACGAAGGCCATGGCGAACAGGCCCAGCAGGGCGCTCACGCCCAGCGTGAAGACCATCAGCTGGCGTTGCAGGCCTCGGCGTGGCCTGCTCAGCGGCGGCAGGGGCGGCAGAGGCGGCGGCGGGGGACCGGAGGCTGGCGGAAGGTCAGTCACGCGGCACTTCCAGGGTGTAGCCCACCCCGTACACCGTCTTCAGCATGGGCGTGGCGAAGGGCTTGTCCAGCACCTGGCGCAGCGAGTACAGGTGGCTGCGCAGCGGGTCCGACTCCGGTGGCTCGTCGCCCCACACGCTGCGCACCAGCTCCGAACGCGTCACGATGCGCGGCCAGGCCTGGGCCAGGTGCAGGAGCAGCTGGTAAGGGATGGGCGGGAGGTCCAGCCAACGGTCGGCCCGTTCGGCCCGGCCGCTCGTCCGGTCCAGCCGCAGATCGCCCAGCACCAGCACATGGGGCTGGCCCAGGCGGTGGCGGCGCGACAGCGCGCGGCAGCGCCACAGCAGCTCTTCGCCGGCAAAAGGCTTGACGAGGTAATCGTCGGCCCCGGCGGCGAAGCCCTGCGCCTTGTCGTGCAGGCTGTCCCGGGCCGTGAGCATCAGCACCGGCACATGAGCAGGTGCGGACTCGCGCAGAGCGCGACACAGTTCAACGCCGTCCAGGCCCGGCAGGCCCAGGTCCAGCACCAGCACCAGCACATCGGGGGGCTGCTCCACCGCCATCTGCAGGCCCAGGCGCCCGTCGCTGGCTTCCTCGACGACATGGCCCGCGTCGCGCAGCAAGGCGACGATCTGGGCGCGCAACAGGCCGTGGTCCTCGACCACCAGGACGCGCAGCGGTGCGGTGTCGTTCATGAGCGCGTCCCCAGACCCGGCAGCACGGCAAAGTTCAGCTCGGCTTGGAGCTTCATCCAGGCTTCTCCAGGACGTTGTGGATCCAGTCTACAAGTCCCCATGTGAAGCCAAGGTCAAGGCCAGACGCCGGTCGCCTGCCTGCGGAGGCTGGGCTCGAAGGGCCGAAGCTACACTGACCGAACACCCGAGCCGAGGCCCGCATGCCTGAGTCACCTTTGTCGAAGAGCGATGGCGTCGTGCGCTTCCTCATCGAGAGCAACGGCGTTGCCATCGACCCCGCCGTGCAGGTGCTTGCTGTGCACGTGCGCCGCGCCATCGGCCAGATCGCCAGTGCCCGCATCGAGATCATGGATGGCGATCTGCCCAGTCACGAGTGGACCGTGGCAGACGGAGCAGGCTTCGCGCCGGGTGCTGCGATCCGGATCAGCGCCGGATATGGCGACCACGGCGAGGAGACGATCTTCGCAGGCATCGTCGTCCACCTGGGCGTGCGCATCGAAGGTGACGGCGGCGGCCGGCTCATCGTCGAGTGCCGGCACCGGGCTGTCGCCCTGACCGCGAGCCGGCGCAACCGCATCTTCAACGACCAGACGGACAGTCACGTCATGCAGAGCCTGGCCGGCGAACACGGCCTGGCCGCCACCGTGACCGCCACGTCGGTGCAGCACCGCGAGCTCGTGCAGTACGGCGCCACCGATTGGGACTTCCTGAGCGCTCGCGCCCAGGCCAACGGGCTGCTGGTCCTCACCGACGACGACGGCCTGTGCGTGAAGCCGCCCGACACGCGGAGCGCGGCGGCCCTGAAGGTGGCATGGGGCGTGGATCTGATGGAGTTCCGTGCCGACCTGGATGCCCGGGCGCCGCAGCTCGAGGCCGCACCCACTCGCATCGGCGGCCACATGAAGTTCCAGGGCAGCGCGAAGGCGCGGCCGGCCGGCCTCATCGAAGTGACCGGTGTCGGCAAGCGCTTCAAGGGCTCGGTCTTCGTCACGGCCGTCGAGCACGAGATCAGCGAGGGCCAGTGGACCACTCGGGCCGAGTTCGGCCAGCCGGCCACCGGGTCGGTCGATCGGGCCGACGTGAGCGCGCCGCCGGCCTCGGCCGTGTTGCCGGGCATCGGTGGTCTGCATGTCGGCGTGGTGAGCCAGCTCGACCCCGACCCCGCCGGCGAGATGCGCATCCAGGTGCACCTGCCGGCGCTGGCGCATGCCGAAGGCGCCGGCGGTCTGATGTGGGCACGGCTGGCGCAGTGGCAGGCCAGCAACGGCTTCGGCGCCTTCTTCGTGCCTGAGGTCGGCGACGACGTGGTGGTCGGCTTCTTCAACGAGGACCCCCGCCACCCGGTCGTGCTCGGCAGCCTCTACAGCGCCCGACACCAGCCCCCGGTGGAGATGGCCGCGTCGCATCGCCTCAAGTCGTTCACCACGAAGAGCGGCCACCGCTTCGAGTTCGACGACCAGGACCAGGTGGTCACGCTCACCACGAAAGCCGGCAACAAGGTGGTGCTGAGCGACAAGGACAAGTCGATCCTGCTCGTCGACCAGAACCAGAACCAGCTGACCCTCGATCCCGACGGCATCAGGCTGGCGGCGACCAAGGATGTGAGCATCACCGCCAAGGGCTCGATCACGCTCGATGCGGTCGGTGCGATCGCGCTCGTCGCCAAGGGCGACATCAGGAGCCAGGGCCTGAACGTCTCATGCGAAGCGCAGGTGGGCTTCATCGCCAAGGGCGGCGCCAGCGCCGAGCTCTCGGCCGCGGGGCAGACTATGGTCAAGGGCGCGTTGGTGATGATCAACTGAGTGACGTCCGAGCACCGAACATGCCGCCCGCCGCCCGCCTCACCGACATGCACGCCTGCCCGATGGTGACCCCAGGCCAGCCACCGATTCCGCACGTCGGCGGGCCGGTGATCGGTCCCGGCGTGCCGACGGTGCTGATCGGCAAGCTGCCGGCCGCGGTCGTCGGTGACAACGCGGTGTGCGTCGGCCCGCCCGACGCCATCGTCAAGGGGTCGGCCACCGTCCTGATCGGCGGGCGGCCGGCAGCGCGCGTCGGCGACTCGACGGCCCATGGCGGCAGCCTGGTCACGGGCTTGCCCACCGTGATGATCGGCGGCTGAGTCGCGGGGAGGCAGAAGCCGAAGACCCCCTGTTCGGTCCCACTGTGCCGTGCATTGCCCTCGGTGGCGTGCTGGCGCCGGTCGACGCAGGTGCTTCGAACGGCTGCTCGCGAGAGCATCGCAGCGTGGGCAGCGACCGGGCGCGGTTGAACCAAGGTTGAGGGCCGCTTCGACAAGGCCGGTTTCATCTGCAGCCCCACCCCGGCCAGGGTGGCTGCGGGGCTCAGTGGCCTGAGGCCAAGCCCTGCGCCAGCGCCTCGAAGACCACACGGATAGGCCGCGAGGTGCGCAGTTCACGGTGGGTGACCAGCCAGATCGGGAAACGCAAGGGCGGCACGTCGTCGAGCACGCGGACGATGCCCGGGGTGTCGCGGGCGATCTCGTCCATCATGGCGCCGATGCCCATGCCCGCACGCACCAGGGCCCAGTGGGCCGTCGAGTGGTCGCAGTAGCAGCTGAAGTTCGCCTCGCTCAGCGGCAGACCATGCTGGCGCAGGTAGGCCAGCACCCGGCCGGAGCGATCGGAACCGACGAAGGGCAGCCGGGCCGCTTCTTCCGCGCGGCGCGGATGGCCGTGGACCTTCACCCAGTCTTCGGACGCGTAGAAGTGGGCCGCGGCCTCCCGGATCAAGCGGGCGATCAGATCCGGCTGCTCGGGCTTGACATGGCGGATGGCGATGTCCGCTTCGCGACGCAGCAGGTCGCTCAGCGCATCGGAGGCGATCACCTGGATGGCGATGCCGGGTACCTTCTCGCGCAGCAGCCGCACCAACGGGGACAGCAGGTGGGCAGCCACCACGTCGGTGGCCGAGACCGAGACGACGCCGCCCACGGCCTGCGAGCGGCCGGTGGCGGCCAGCCGCAGGGCCTCGGCGGACGCGCCCATCGCGCGCGCATGCTCCAGCAGGTCCAGCCCGGTGGGTGTGAGCGCCATGGCCTTGCCCACCCGCTCGAACAGGGTCACGCCCATGCGCTGCTCGATGGCCGCCACCTGGCGGCTCAGCGTGGGCTGGGTCAGACCCAGCTTGCGAGCGGCCGCTGACAGCGAGCCGGTTTCAGCGGTCTCCAGAAACGCCTTCAGCTGGTTCCAGTCGAGGTTATCCATGCGCGGATGCATATGTTCTCTGCAATCTACCGCAGTTCCTATCGAAACTGCGCATGCATAGCATCCGGATCCTCCGTTGAAAGACTTCTCGTTGAGCGACTTCTCTCTCCGCTGTCCATGGCCTCACCCGGTTCTCCCGGCGCTCCGACCCCTTGACCTCCAAGCCGCACATGCCGAACTTCCCAGTCTTCCCGAGTCCTGCTCCCGTGACCTCGGTCACGGCGATGCAGGCCCTGCTCCTCATCACCGACCGCAGCGAAAAGGTCGGAGGCCGCATCGGATACACCGCCAACACGCGTGATGGGGTGGCTTTCCGCTGCTACCTGGTCGCCCCCACCGGCCTCCAGAAGGCCATGGGCGTCGGGCAGGTGCCACCGCCAGACGCCGTTGGCATTGCGATGGCGAGTGGCAAGGACGGGAGCGGCCATGCGGGGCCGGCGGCCAAGGGCCCGGGCGGTGGAAGCGCCGGCGGCGAATGCAGTGCCTTGCTGCGTGCAGCAGGGCGGTGTGCCATCGTCAGCCAGGAAGCCAAGGCGCCATGATCCGCGTTGTCGCGCGACCGATGCCGCTGGTTCTGGCCCTGGCCTTCTGCACCTTCATCCCGGTGCTGACGGCCGCGGTCAGCGCGGTGCAGATCCCGCTGGGCGCATTGCCCGCTGACAGCCTGCGGCTGGCCTCCGTCCCCGTCACGTTCTTCCTCCATTCGCTCGCGGGCGTGCTGTTCGGCGTCATCGGGCCGCTGCAGTTTGTCCGCGCCCTGGGCCGCCGATTCGGAACGCTGCACCGCCTGGCCGGGCGCGTCTTCGTGCTGGCAGGAGCAGGTCTGGCGCTGTCGGGGCTGGCGCTGCTGCTGCAGGTCCAGAGCATCAGCACCGGGCTTCTGGAGGCCGCACGCGGGGTCTTCGGCACGGCGCTGATCGCAGCGCTCGTGCTGGGGGTGGTGTCGGTACGCGCGCACGACATGCTTCGACACCGGGCCTGGATGATCCGTGCCTATGCCATCGGCATGGGACAGGGAACCGTCGCGCTGGTCATGTTCCCCATCTACCTGATGACCGGGAAGCCGCCCGTTGGCCTGGCCTCCGACACCGTGGTGGTGGTCATGTGGCTGCTGAACATCGCGCTGGCCGAATGGGTCGTCCGCAGGATTGCGCTGCCCCTGCCACGGCGGCCGTCGGCAGCGTGATCCGTCCGATAGAGCCTGATATGCCAGCCTGATATGCCAGCCTGAGATGCCAGCCTAAGATGCCAGCCTGAGATGCCGACGTCCCGTGAACCCGCTGCGCGCAAGGCATGGACTGCGCTATCGTCAGCGCTGCACGCGGCGGGCTCGTTCCACTCGGCATCCCGCGCGTTGTTCGGCGACCCGGCGTGCTGAACGTCGACCCTGCTCCAGATCATGTCCCCGAGCCTCCGTGTACTGCTGGTCGCGACGGGTCTCGCACTGCTGGCCGCTGCGACCTGGGCGGGGCTGCGCTACCGGCACGACCTCGACGCGGCGCGCGAACGCATCAGCGGGCGCAGCCAGGTGCTGCAGACGCGCTGGGGCCGGCTCGAATACGCGGTGGCGGGCGACGCCGGCGGCCCGGCGCTGCTGATGATCCACGGCACCGGCGGCGGCTTCGACCAGGGCCTGCGCTTTGCCGACGCGCTGGTGGCGCGCGGCCTGCGCGTGATCGCGCCCTCGCGCTTCGGCTACCTGCGCAGCGACTTCCCGGACGACCCCTCGCTTGCCGAACAGGCCGATGCACTGGCCGCGCTGCTCGACCACCTGGGCATCGAGCGCATCGTGGTGGCCGGCGGCTCGGCCGGCGCGCTGAGCGCCAGCCAGTTCGCGCTGCGCCACCCCGCGCGCTGTGCGGGCCTGGTGCTGCTGGTGCCGGCGGCCAATGTGCGCGACCGTGATCCGGTCGAGTTCACGCCGCTGCAGGCGTGGCTGGTACGCCGCCTGCTGAGCTCCGACCTGCTGTTCTGGCTGGCCGAGCAGACCATGCCGCGCACGCTGATCGGCACCTTGCTGGCCACCGATCCCGCGCTGCTCGACCGGGTGACGCCGGCCGAGCGCGAGCGCGCCTTCACCGTGCTGCACGAACTGCTGCCGATCTCGGCGCGCGTGCGCGGGCTGATGAACGACGGCCGGCAGGCCGGCCACCCGGCGCGCATGGACTTCGCGCAACTCGCGATGCCGGTGCTCATCGTCTCGACCGAGGACGACCGCTTCGGCACGGCGCAGACTGCGCGCGACATCGCCGCACGGCTCCCACAGGCGCGCCTGGTGATCCACCCCGACGGGGGCCATCTCTGGCTCGGGCGCGACGAGGCCGTGGCGGACGAGGTGCAGCGCTTCGTCCGCGGCATCCGGCAGGCGCCAGCAGCCGAGAAAGGCCGCTGACACCGTGCGTGAAATTCGCGGTGACGAACGAAGCCATCACGACGCTTTCGGACTTCTCGCGTCGGTGCGCGGCGGTCGATCCCGACGACCCGCACTGGCATGCCCCGTTGGGCTGCGCGGCAGCAATCCGGCACCGTCCCACGGCGCGGGCATGAGGCATGGGCACAAACCCGGGGGAGCATCCATCCGTCGGACACAAGGTGTAGCCTCAGCCTCGCCACCAGTCAACGGAGCGGGAGCCCAGCTTCCGCGTCACCGTCGAGACAGGCCGCGAACGCCGAAAGGCGAGACGACTACAACAGGAGACGAGTCATGAAGAAGTTTGTCCTCGCAGCACTGGCTGCGGCCTGCCTGGGCCTGGCCCAGAACAGCATGGCCGACACACCACCGGCCTACTTCGTTGATGAAGCCAAACTGCCGTTCGCGGCACTGCCCGGCGTGCCGGCGAGGCAACTCTGGGGCGTGCACAACGGCGCCGGCTATCGCATCGAAGTACCGGCCAACTGGAACGGCAAACTGGTCCTGTGGGCGCATGGCTACCGCGGCACGGGCCTGGAGCTGACGGTCGACAACCACCCGCTGCGCCCGTTGCTGCTGGCTCAGGGCTATGCCTGGGCCGCCTCGAGCTACAGCCGCAATGCCTACGACCCCTCCACCGGCGCCAAGGACACCCACGCGCTGACCCAGCTGTTCAACGGACTGGTCGGCAACCCCGGGCGCACCTACATCACCGGCGCGTCGATGGGCGGACACGTCACCGGCATCGTGGCCGAGCAATGGCCCAGGTCCTACGACGGCGCCATGCCGGTCTGCGGCGTGCTGGGGGACTACGAGCTGTTCGACTTCTTCCTGGACTTCAACCTCGCAGCCCAGACCCTGTCGGGCGTGGCCAAGACCTATCCGTACGGCAGCGACTACCTGGCCGCGACCGTGCCCGCCACCAAGGCGGGCCTCGGCCCGGACTTCCCGTTTGCGCTGAACGCGGCGGGCCAGAACTTCAAGTCCCTGGTGCAGCTGCGTTCGGGCGGCGTGCGCCCGCTGTTCGATCAAGGCTGGCTGTACTGGAACGCCGTGGCCGGCGACTTCCTGTTTGGTCTGGGTGTGGGTGACGGCACGCTGACACGCCAGCCTGGCGTCGCGGTCCAGAACTCCGATGTGACCTACCAGTTCGACACCAACCCCGCACTCAGCGCCGCCGAGACGGTGTTCAACGGCAGCGTGCAGCGTGTGACAGCCGACCGCCAGGCGCGCCGCACCAACGGTCTGGCCAATGTGCCGCCCACCACCGGCGACCTGCGCATCCCGATGCTCACGCTGCACACGCTGGGCGACCTGTTCGTTCCCTTCCACATGGAGCAGGAATACGCTCGCCGCGTCAAGGCCAAGGGGGCGTCGAAGTACCTGGTGCAGCGTGCCACCCGCGACTTCGGCCACTGCGCTTTCACGCCGACGGAACTGGCCACCACCTTCCTGGACCTGGTGAAGTGGGTGGAAGGCGGCGTCAAGCCTGCAGGCGACGCGGTGCTGGACCCTGCCGAGGTGGCCAAGCCGACGTTCGGTTGCACCTTCACCGACAAGGTCACACCGCGCCTGTGGGACCAGGTGCCGCAACTGGCCTTCCTCAAGCCGCCGGCGTGCCCGGCGAACTGAGCCGGCTGGCAAGGCAGGAAGCAGGGGCCGGTGCCCGGCCGCCGAATGGCCAGCGGCCTTCTGCAACGCCGGGTGCACGGGCGCCGGCGGTACTTCGCCAGGGCCGAGGCCCTGGCCCTCTGGTTGCGGGGTGGGTGGGGGGTTGAGGCTATCGACAAACCCCGCCCTAGCCGATAGCGTCGTCGATCCCCAACAGGAGTTGACGCCATGACCCGTAATCGCCCCGTCCGCGCAAGCTTGCGCATGAACCTGATCGCTGCTGGCGTGCTGTCCACCCTGATGCTGCCCATGGTCCCGGCGCAGGCCGGGCAGCGCACCGACAGCACGGCGGAGCGCGTCACCCAGGACAGGGACTACGCGCTGGTGCAACTCAACGGCGAACCGCTGGCGAACTACGTCAAGACCAAACCGCCTGCAGGCAAGAAGATCGACTTCGACAAGAGCGCGACCAAGGCGTACCGGGCGCAGCTCTCCGCGCTGCGCAACGACTACAAGGCCTGGCTGCGCGCCAACCTGCCGCAGGCCAGCGTGAGCGGCGAATTCGACATCTCGCTGAATGCCGTGTCGGTGAAGCTCGGCGGCGCCACGCTGGCGCAGGTGGCTGCTTCGCCCCTGGTGAAGACGGCGCAGTACCAGGGCCTGTACTACCCCAATGTCGCCGACCCTCAACTGGCCATCATTCGCGCCACCGACGCCTGGGCACGAAACGGCGGCCCGGTCGACGCCGGCGCCGGCGTGAAGGTGGCCATCGTCGACTCCGGCATCGACGTCGGCCACCCCTGCTTTGCCGACACCGGCTACGACGCGCAGGCGCAGGTCGGCAACCGCAGCTTCACCAACAACAAGGTCATCGCGGCCAGGGTCTTCAACAACAAGACACCGTCGCGACGCTACACACCCGAAGCGATCGACTCGCACGGCACCCATGTGGCCGGCACCGTGGCGTGCAACTTCGAGACGCCGACCGTCGTCGACGGTGTGACGCTGCCCTACAGGATGTCGGGCGTGGCGCCGCGGGCGCTGCTGGGCAACTACAACGTGTTCCCGGGCGCAGTGGGCAACGCGCGCTCCGAGGACATCCTGAACGCACTCGAGGCGGCATACGCCGACGGCTTCGACGTCGCCAACATGAGCCTGGGCGGCGGCGCCAGCGGCATCCAGGACCTGCTGACGGTGGCCGTCGACAACCTCGACCGCGCCAACATGGTGGTCACGATCTCCAACGGCAACGAGGGCCCGGGCTACCGCACGGTCGGCTCGCCCGGCTCGGCGGCACGCGGCCTCACGGCCGGCGCCAGTGCGGTGGGTCACGAGATCTACCACCAGGTGACCGTGGGCGGTGCCGCCTATCGGGCCGTGAAGGGCGACTTCGGACCGGGCCCGGTCAACGCGCCGCTGCGCGTGCTCGTCGACACCACGAGCCCGTTCAACGGGGTGTCCCTGGCCTGCAGCCCGTTCGCGGCGGGCAGCCTCAACGGCACCGTGGCGCTCATCAGCCGCGGCGTCTGCGACTTCACCACCAAGGTCCGCAACGTGCAGGCCGCCGGCGGCGTGGGCGCGATCGTGCTCAACCGCGAACCGGGCGTCATCGCGATGGGCGGCAACGGCGAGCCGAACCAGCCCGTCATTCCCGCGTTCATGATCGACCCGGCCAACGCCGCCGCGCTGAAGGCGGCCGACGGCGCACTGGCATCACTGCCGCAATTCGGCCGCTACGAGGCGCTGGCGTCGAACGACGACATCATCGCCGACTTCACCTCGTGGGGTCCGACCGACGTCGACGTTCGCGTCAAGCCGGACGTGATGGCACCGGGCGTGAATGTCGTGTCGTCGATCCCGCGCAGCTATTGCGGCGGTTCGCCGTGCTTCGCGTTCTTCAGTGGCACGTCGATGGCCGCCCCGCATCTCGCCGGCAGCGCGGCCATCGTGCGCCAGCAGCACCCGACCTGGAGCGCCGCCGCGGTCCGCTCGGCGATCGTCAACACCGCCGACCGCGGTGTGGTGAAGAGCCTGGACAACGCCAGCGTCGTCACCGACGCCAACAAGGTCGGCACCGGCCGCCAGAACCTGCTGGCAGCGCTGCAGGCCAGCGTCGCCATGGATCCGGTCAGCCTGAGCTTCGGCGCCGTGCCCTCCGGCAGCGGCAACACGCTGCAGCGCAGCGTGCAGCTCACCAACCTCAGCGGCGCTGCACAGACCTACTCGCTGCGTGTGGTGGATCCCAGCGGCGGTGAGGTGGCCTTCTCGGTGCCTGGTGGCGCGGTCTCGCTGGCGCCCGCCGCGAGCGCGACGGTCGTGGTGTCCATGTCGGCGCTCAAGGGTGCCGGCGCAGGCCCGAAGCAGGCCGTGCTCCAGGTGTCGACAGGCGGCAGCGTGGTGGCCAACGTCATGCTCTTCACGCTGATCAAGTAGGCCGTCCGGACAGTTTCCCGCGGGCGCCCCGGCGCCTGCGGGGAAGCTGTCGTCCGTCGAGCAGCGAGTCAGGACGGCATCGCGCGCGACGTGAAAACCGAACCGCCGGATACGGTCCACTGGCTGCAGGTCAGGGCGACAACCCCGACCTCCGTCCCCGGGACGGCCGGTTCTCTCAGCGTCCTTGGGATGCCTGCCAGGCCGGCAGGCGCCAGTTCCACGTGACCGCAGCCGCACGCCAACCAGTGGTCAGCAGGGATGCGACGGCACCGATGGGGGGCATCCCACCGTCGAGTGCGATCCGGGTGCCAGACCGTGCCCCGCATTCCCACGTTGTCCCTGCCGCCATGACGACGGTGTGGCTCGCCTCGATTACCCTGAGCCTCTCTCACACCCTGTGCGCTCGATGCAGCCGCCATGACCGTCCTGCCTGACTTCGCCCGGTTCAAGCTGCTCTGGGGCCGTCTCCGCCAGACGCTGTGGTGGCGCCCGACCCTGTGGGGCGCCGCCGCGGTGACAGCCGCCTTTGCTTCCTTCCTCGTCGACGCTTGGGTGCCTGCCGATTGGTTGCCCGATCTTCCGTCGGGCGTTGTCGACGACCTGCTGCACATCATGGCCTCGAGCATGCTCGTCGTGAGCACCTTCGCGCTCTCGGTTCTGGCCGGTGCCTACGCATCGGCGTCGACCGCAGGTACGCCGCGCGCCACGCGGCTGGTGGTGGCCGAGCCACGCTCGCAGAAGGCGGTGGCCGTATTCCTGGCGGCATTCATCTTCTCGGTAGTCGGCGTGATCGCGCTGGGCACCGGACGCTATGGCGCCTCCGGCCGCATGGCCCTCTTCGTCTGTGCCTTGGCGGTGCTGGCATGGGTGGTGGTGTCATTCATGCGCTACATCGATGTCTTGTCGCGTATCGGTCTCGTCTCGCACACCATCGAGACTGTCGAGCGCGCAGCGGCCAAGAGCTTGCGGCAGTACGCCCGGCAACCGCTGGGTGGGGCACGTGCAGCCGAGGCGCCGCCGGCGGGTTCGCGGCCCATATTGGGCCGGCAGACAGGCCATGTGCAGTTCGTCGATGTGCCGGCCCTGCAGGCGCTGGCCCAGCGTTGCGATGGCCAAGTGCACCTGGCCGTGCGCCCTGGCGATCTGGTCCACCCCGCTCAGCCGCTGGCCTGGTTGCTGAGGGCATGGGGCGGGCCTGGCACGCCAACCCTCGACGATGCCGCGGCCCTGGCTGCGGTTGCGGCCAGTGATGCAGACGTGCGGAAGGCCTTCGTGATCGGGCCTGAACGCAGCTTCGAGCAGGACGCCGGCTTTGGCCTCATCGTGCTGGCAGAGATCGCTCAGCGTGCGCTGTCGCCGGCGGTCAATGACCCCGGCACCGCCATCGCGGTGCTGGGGAGCCAGACGCGTCTGCTGATCGACGCACTCGCCACACCGCGCGATGCCGAGGCGAAGGTTTGCGACCGCGTCACTGCGGCCGCCGCGCAACCGCAGGCGCTGGTGGCCATCGCGTACGAGGCCATCGCGCGATGCAGCATGTCGCAGTTCGACGTCATGTCGCAGTGGCTGCGCCATATCGCCGCGCTGGTGGCCAACGCACCGCCGGCGGTGCAAACGGCCGCGCTGGAACTGGTGCATCAAGCGTTGGCGCGCGCTGTCCGGTCCGACGCCGATGCCGCCGACCTGAGCGGCTGGTACGCTGAGGCCACGTCACTGGGGCTGGTCACTGAGGGCGGCAGGCCCGAGGCCGGGGACGACGGCCGAGGTGACTTGCCTGGAAGCTGACCGTCACCAGCGCACGGAACTGCCTGCCAAGCGGCAACTTGGCGTTGCCGCAGGAAGCTCACCTTGGCAGCTCGAGGGTCTCGCGCCGACCGGCCCCGGCCTGGCGCAACCGCGAACTGGCGCTGTCGGCGAGGAGCCGCCTGTCGACAGAGACCGCTTCAGCGCATCGAACTCAGCCCGAACAGGTTTCCTTCGGTGTCAGCGCACAGGGCAACCCAGCCGAACTCGCCGATGGAGAACTTGGGACGCAACAGCCGCCCGCCGGCCGCCGCGACGCGGCTGGCCTCCACGGCGCAGTCTTCCACGCTGAAGTAGACCAGGGTACCGCCCGGGCCCGGGCGGCTGTGCGGGGCGCGCACCAGCGCGCCGCCAGCGCCATAGGTCCCCATGTCGGCGGGAAAGCTGTTCATCACCGTTTCGCCTGTCGGATCCCCAATGGGCGCCAGCCTTCGCTGCAAGACGGTCTCGTAGAAGGCCGTGGCGCGGTCCATGTCGTCGACGTACAGATCGAACCAGCCGATCGCGTTTGCCACTTGCATCGCGTACTCCTGAGTGATTGAGGAGCCGCGAGACTATTCATCGCCGGTGTTTCGGTCTTGTGGAAATCGGACACCGAAGGCCTTGCGGTACTGACCCGGCGTATAACCGACGGCACGGCGGAAGGCGTGGGTGTAGTGAGCCTGGTCAGCGTACAGGTCGAGATGGTGGCGACGGAATGACTGCTGCAGCCGCAGCACCTTGAGCAGATCGTGAGGCGTGAATCCGGTGAGCTGCCTCAGGGTGCGCTGCAGCTGCCGTGTCGACAGGCCAGACAGCGCCGCCATATCGGCCACCGTACGGATGGCATCGAGCCGCGACAGTATCGCGGCCGTCAGCGGATGACCCCGCACTTGACCGTGCGCCATGCACCACCGAACCAGGTCGGCCAGCACTGGACCCATCGCGTCGAAGTTCAGCCCTGACAGTTGCCGGTTGGTACGCACCAAGGGAAGTGTGCCCTCGTAGGCCGTGCCGACGTACCGGCTCTGGACTTCATTGCGGTTGCCCTGCCAAACCCCCGGAAAGAACTGCACCCCCACGTAGTGGAAGACGGTGCCCAGGTTGAGCGTGGCGGCTTCGGTGTGCAGGGCCGTGACCCCGGCCACCTCGGTGTCGATCTGGTTGAACAGCAGGTTCACGCAGGCGTCCGGCACAGCGTGGTACAGAAAATCCGACGTCAACGGCGCCAGCGTGCGCAACTCCCAGAACACATGCACGACTTCGACCAGGTCCTCGGGCGGCGAACGCTCGCTGTAGCCCACCTGCGCATCGCGCTGCGAGAAGCCATCGACGACCGGGTCGTAACGGGTGACCAACAGAGACTCCGTTTGAAGTGGCGCACGGACTGCGCCCGGTTCATTGCAGCTCGATCATGGCATCGGCGTCGGGGCCGCCTTCGAATGCGGTCCTGTGAAGGCCTTCTGCATCCCGCCTGACGGCCACGCACCGAGATCGCGCACTGGATGACCGTTCCCGGGCTGGGAAGCCAAGCGGTGAAACTTCTGCACAGACCTCGATGCCGCAAGTCTGCTCGTGGCTGTGTCGTTGTGCGACGCACAGCGGCGACATGGCCCTGTGCGGGGGGCCGCTCGGCAGCCCACACGCCCTGTGGTCATGGAGCGCGCGCTAGCCTCGCGCCCATGGACAAGCTGCTGTGGGTGCTGCTGCCGATCGCCGTGGCCGGCGCGGTCGTCGGCGCGCTGGCCTGGCGCGGCCGGCTGCCGTCGCGGCCGGTGCTGAACGTCTGGTTCAGCCTGCTGCTGCTCATCTACCTGCTGACCACCGCGGGCCTGGGCATCTTCTGGGTCGCCAACCAGCACCTGCCGGTGTTCGACTGGCACTACGTGTTCGGCTACGCGCTGCTGCTGTTGCTGGTGGTGCACCTGGGCTTCAACCTGCGCCAGGTGCTGTTCCATCTGCGGCGCAAGCCCGCGGCGGCGGCGGCACCTGCTGGCCCCGGACGGCGCCCGCTGCTCGGCGCCTTCGGGCTGCTGGGCATCGGTGCGGCGGCCGGCATCGGCTACCTGGTGGGGCTGCGCCACGGTCGCACCGAGTTGCGCATCGAAGCCGGTGGCAGCGCCCCCGCCGCCGCTGCGCTGGCGGTGGTCGAGCAGTTCCACGACTTCTCGGCGCATTCGCGCAGCGGCGTGCTGCGCCGCGCCCCCGGCGCCGACTGGGGCGACCCGCCGCCCCCGTTCAAGCCGCCGCGCGCCGAACGCACGCTTGCGCTGCCCGCGGCACGCAAGGCCGCGGCCGCGGTGGCCGCACGCGCCTTCGACGCCGCCGCCCTGGCCGACCTGCTGTGGCACGGCGCCGGTGTCAGCGCCCGCAGCGGCGGCATCCACTTCCGCACCTCGCCGTCATCGGGCGCGCTGTTCGCCACCGAGCTCTACCTGCTGACGCTGCGGGTCGACGGCGTGCCCGCGGGCCTGTGGCACTACGACGTGCCGAGGCAGGCGCTCGCACCGCTGGCGGCCAGCGCGGTCGACGGCGCCACGCTCGGCACAGGCGCCCTGCCCGCCGACACGCTGGCGCTGCTGATCGCCACCGCGGTCTTCCGCCGCAGCGGCCACAAGTACCGCGACCGCACCTACCGCTACGTGCTGGCCGACCTCGGCCACGCGCTCGAGAACCTGCGGCTCGTCGCGCGCCACCACGGCGCCTCGGCCACGCTGCTGCCGGCCTTCGACGAGGCCTGCGTCGCGCAGGCGCTGGGCCTCGACGAAGCGCAGGAAGGCGTGCTGGCGGCGATGCTGCTGAGGCCCGGCGGGGCGGGTGCGCTGCCGGTGCCCGTGCCCGCGGCCTGGTCACCGCCCACCCTGGTCGCAGCCGGGCCGGCGCTGCTCGGCGTCACCGACGCGATCCACCGCGCCACGTCCTTGCGCGCCGCCGATCTGCCCGCTGCCGGGCACGCACCGCCGCGCCGCAGCCCACGGCCCGCGCCCGCCTCGCCGCTGCCCCTGCCGGGCGAGTCCACCCGCCTCACCGACCCGCTGGCGCTGATCGCCCGCCGGCGCTCGATCCGCCGCTACGGCGACGGGCCGGTCGCGCTGGCCGACCTGGCCGCGGTGCTGGCCGCGATGGCGGCCCCCGGGCCGCTGCTGTCCGACGCCCTGCGCATCGACGTCGTCGCCCGCCACGTCGCCGGACTCGACCCGGGCGCCTGGCGCTACCACCCGGATGCCCACGCGCTCGAGCGCCGCGCCGCTGCCGGCGACAAGCTGCGCCAGCGCGCCCGCGCGGCCGGCCTCGACCAGGACGTGATCGGCGACGCGGCCGTGGTCTTCGTGCTCGCGATCGACCGCAGCGCCTTCGCGGCCGATGCCCTCGGCCCCGCGCGCGGCTACCGCCACGCCTTCATCGAAGCCGGACTGGCCGGCGAACGCATCTACCTCGAAGCCGGCGCGCGCGGCCTCGGCGTGTGCGCCGTCGGTGCCTTCTACGACGACGAGGCCGCGGCACTGGTGGGCAGTGATCCGGCGCGCGAGTGGATCGTGCACTTCGCGGCGATGGGGCGGGTGGGGTGACCCGAGCGGGATCCTCGGGGCGGCGCGATCAGGCCAGTGGAGGTCGGCTCCTGGCGATCGGCCGTCGTACCCTGCATGCGTCAAGGTGTGCGCCTCCATGCCCGTCGCCGTCATCGACTTCGAAACCACCGGCAGCTCGCCCGGCCAGGGCGCTCGCGCCACCCAGATCGCCGCCGTGCTGGCCGCGGCGGCCGCAGAATCGCCAGCACACCCGAGGAGGAACACGTTGATCACGCGCTTTGCCCTGTTCGAAGGCCGGCTCCAGGAAGGACAGGCCGAGGCTTTCCGTGCTGCGGTGCTGGCCGAGGTCGTGCCCAAGTGGACGGCTTTTCCGGGAGCCGTGGCGGTCCGGGTCTGCTTTGCCAACGAGCGCGACGAGGGCGCACCGGAGCTGCCGCTGATCCTGGCGATCACCTACCGGGACCGCGCTGCGGTCGACACCGCGCTGGCCAGCCCGGCGCGTGCAGAGGCCAAGGCCGCGACGGAAGCGATCCTGTCGCGCTACTTCACCGGCCGGCTCCACCACCACATCACGGAAGCACACGAGTTCGTCGTGTAGCGCGGGCTCGATGGCCAAGTCGGCCAAGCGCAAGCCCATCGATGCCCTGATGCTGCAGCGCTTCCATGCGCATCACCCTTGCGCGACTCACGCCCTGCGCCCAGTGATCCCGTAGACCATAGGCACCTGTTGCCCGCGGTACTCAAGCACGAAGCGGCCGGGTTCGCGCTCCACGAGATCGGGAAAGCAGTTGTAGGGGCTGAACGGATACTCGGTGAAGCGTTCCACGCGGATGCCGGCATCGATGAGCGCGGTGATGACCTTGGAAAGCGGGTGTCCCCAGACGGCGAGGGTGGCGACCACCTCTGCGCCGTTCTCGGTGTAGGTACCTGAGTGCTCGATATCAGGCACACCGCTGTTGAAGTAAGCACAGCCTGCCAGCAGATCGTGAAGGGGATGGAACTCGACCATGTGGAAGCGGCCATCCGGTGCCAGGCTGCGGGCGACGACCTCGGCCCATGGGGCAAGATCGGGTAGCCAGCACACCGCGCCGTAGGAGGTAAACACGATGTCGAACAAGGCTCCCGGCTCGCAGCGGTAGTCCAGCACGTTGCTGCATACGAACTCGGCATCCAGCCCGGCCTGCGCGGCAAGCGCACGCGCGCGTTCGATGGCGAGCGGCGAGAGGTCGATGCCGGTGCAGCGTGCTCCGCGGCGGGCCCAAGACAGCGTGTCCAGGCCGAAGTGGCATTGCAGGTGCAGGAGTCGTTTGCCGGCGACATCGCCCACCTCGTCCAATTCGATCTCGCGCAGCGAAGTCGCGCCGGCCAGGAAGCCCGGCACATCGTAGAAGCGCGAAGCGACATGGGCGTCGACTCGCGCATCCCAGCCCGTGCGGTTCATTGCGAAGTAGTCGTTGTCGGAGCCGTGCATCCGTGGTGACCGGTAGGTGACTGCCGTTGATGGTACGGGGGCTGCCACCGGACGGCACGTACGCTGGCGCCGGACAAGGTCAGCCGTTCCTTCACCACCGGTAAGCCATGCGGCGCGAAGCAGATCGCGTCAACGAGCGCCGCGCGGCGGAGACCGTGAGTCCGCGCGCTGCCATCGACGGTCAGCGGACGCTGCCGAGCAGGCTATCGGTCCCGTGCACCAGTAGCGGCTCGCAGGGCGGGCGAGGTCCGCATCTCGCGCTTCCGCGATGCGGCGCAGGATACGGTCGCGGTGGTCAAGCCCTCAAGTTCTTCAAGTGCTGTCCAGAGGCCGGCCCGCAAGGATTGCGCACCGGAAGAGGTGCCGCAGCTGACGCCGAAGGGGTTGTGCTGGCGTGCCAGTGGGCGGAGCGTCGCGCGGCGCATTCGCACCAGCGCGCGCAACACGCCGACATGGTGTGCGGCCCGCGCATCGCCACCACTCAGGACGAGGACAGTGAGCGGCGTTTCATGCAAGCCCCGACTCTAGAGTCGGGCCTGCACAGGAAGATCAGTCGCGACCCTTGTCCTTGTCCTTGCCTTTGCCGTGGCCCTTGTCTTTGTCCTTGCCTTTGCCGTGGCCGCGGCCGTTGTCATGGTCACCGTCGCCGTGACGCACCTTCTGCTCATACCAGTCGTCGCGTACGAAGTACACCGGCACGCCGCAGGCGCCGTACTCGCGGCAATGCTTCTTCCAATCCTTGCGATGGCCCGGTGGCACCCACATGTACACCGGCTCGGGCTGTCGAACCACGCGCACCGGACGCTCGATGTAGACCGGCTGGGCCACCACCACCTGCGGCTGTGGGAAGCGGCCAATGTCGATGCGGCCGTAGACGCCGGGCTGGCTGATACCGATCGACACACCAACATCGGCGGCCTGGGCAGGCGCGAAGGCCTGCAGCAGGGCGACCAGTGCCAGTGTGAGCAGAAAGTTCTTCATGATGGCTCTCCAGAAGCGGCTCGAAAGGCGGGCTCCAGCACTTCTAACGCAGTGTCAGGCCGGCGGGATGTCAGACAAGGCGCCGTCTTTCATTCGAACACAACTGAAGCAGCACCGCTGTGTGCCATTTTGCGCCAACGACCCAGGGCCTCGTCGGCCACGGGCAGCAAAGGGTCGAGGCTGTGTGAAAGCCCGCCTTCGAGGCGGCAAGGTTGCGCCTAGAGTTCAGAGCCATATCGAGCGCAGGAGCCGGTATGCCGCGATACGTCGAGGGCCAGGACCGAACGCAGGTGACTGTCCTGCCCGAATGTCTGGATGACTTCATAGGTGACGACAACCCGGTGCGAGTTGGAGTTGGAGTTGTGTCCCAGCGCATGGTGTAAGTCCTACAGTGCGGAGCGGGCCGGGCACCGGCAGGCATGTCGCCCGAGGGGTGGGACACGTTCACGAAGCGCTGCAGGAAAGTGTCGAGGCGGCAGATCTCGGCCCATTGCGGGCGCGGGACCGGCGGGTTCAGGTGCTGCCGGTCACCGCCGTCGCGATCAATTTCTCGTAGCAGACGCTGGTCGGATCGTTCACGTAGGGCCCGAACGGCGCGATCCGCCGATACCCGCAGGTCTCGTACAGGCGCATCGCCGGGGCTTGGCGGCAGCCGGTCTCCAGCACCATGCGCGTGAAGCCGGCGTTCGCGGCATGGGCCTCGAGCGCGCCCAGCAGGCACCAGGCCACGCCAAGGCGGCGGTGCGCCAGCGTGACGAACATTCGCCGCACCTCGGTGGTGAGCGCGTCAACAGGCCGGTGCGCGCCCATGCCGACCACCTCGCAGCCAGCAGCAGCCAGCAGGTAGACGCCCCGCAGGGGCGTCGGGCCGTTGGTGGGGCCAGGCAGGGTCGGGTCGAAGAACTCGGGATACAGCTGGCGCGCCTCGTCCGCCGCCTCGTGCAGCAGGCGCAGCGCCTCGGTCCCCTGTGGGTCGGCCTCGATGATGTGGAGGTCGCTCGGTCGCATGGCGGCACTGGGTGGAGGCAGCGTCACGGGCCCCTCAGCGGCCCGACGCCCACCAGACCAGTAGCGGGATGACGGCCAGCGCAATGAGGCCGAACAGCAAGTAGTTGCCGGTGGCCGGGTTGAAGTCGGGCCAGATCCTGGCCCAGGACTTCTTCAGCAGCCAGCGGCACAGCGCGATGTCGAACGCCGCCATGTACGATGCCAGCCCCAGGCCTAGCATCCCGTGCGCCGGCGCAGACCGCAGGCCGATGCCAGGCACCCACACCCAGCAGATCGCGCCGGCCAACAGTGTGCCGGTCAGCGCGCTGAGCTTCGTTGCGCGATCCTTGCCGATGCGCGGCACGACGAGCACCGTGCGGGCGATGCCGTGCAGCGTCTCCGCGCCAGCCAGCATCACGCACAGCGCAGCAATACGCAGCAGGGTGTCGGTGGTCAATCCGGCTCCGATCGGGTACGGTATCCCGGGTTGGCGGAATCCGTTCCGGGTTTTTGCAGGGATTATTGAGCGCACGGGCCGGCGCTTCAACAGTTCCGCCGCCGATCATTGATGGCGCGACCGAGTTGCCCGGCAAGCCGAAGCCCTTGGCCGACAAGATGCGCGCCAGGTCGCCCCATGTGGTCACGCTCGACAAGGATTTCGCTGGGGTGCCGGCTGGGTCGCGACTGCTCGTCTGGTGCCCGACGGAGGTGGCCGACTACCTGCGCACCCAGGTGCCGCCCGGCCAGGCGCCTGCGCTGAATGTAGGCCACTGGGTGCCGATCGCCCCCCGTTCAATGCCGCGGAGCAGCCATGGAAGCAGCAGCGGCCCGAGATGGCGCGCGAGTCGCGTGCTGCCGGCAGAGGCCTCGCGCAATGAGCGGGTTCGTCCTGCGCGCGCAAGGGCTGCATAAGCGCTGTACCGCGGGCGGGCTCGAAGTTCCCATGCCGCGGGGCGTGGACCTCGAGGTGCGCACCGGCGAGACGGCATGGCGCTCGCGGCGGTGACGCTCGACGAAGTGCCGGCTGGGTGCTGTGTGCGCGCGCTCCACATCAACTCGGCCCGGCTGGTCTGAAGCCTGCAACGGCGGCGCTGGCTCAGCCGGCGCGCCGCCTCAGCCGCTGCCGCAGTTCAACGAGTGTTAACTCGGCAACACGGTTTCGCAATCTACGACCAGCGTGCTGATAAGCCTGCCGCGAACCGGCAGTTGCTCCCTACCCGGACCAGGCCAGTTGCCGGCATCCATCACTGGGTGCTTTGTGGATGCGAAGCGCGCAGTGCTGGCGTGGAACGTCAGGCAGCCTTAGAGAAGTCCGACAGGCAGGTTTGGGTCGACTGCGGGTCTACGTGAACTCGCCTACCAAGGCGTAGACCTGTCGGTTGGACAGGGATAGCCCATGGAAGGGCAGCCGGCTCGTTCTGGCCGTCGAACAGTTCAGGCCAGGACTGGATCGGCCAACTCGACGGGGGCTTCGGCATCGACCACCGCGGGCGGTACTACCGGCGTGTCTGGCAACGGTGCTACCGGTGTCTCCATGCCTTGGGTCTCGACGTAACGCTGCAAGTTACGGCTGATCTGGGCCAGGGCGTTGCTCTGACCACCCGTGCGGCCTTCGGCGCCCATGGCTTCGAATCGGGCGGCCACACGTACCAGGCCTGGCGGTGACTTGCGCGCCACCATCTCACCCGTCGACTCGACCGGCGCAGACGCCGCCGTGCTGGCGTGGGGCGCCCTAGGGGCGTCGGGCGCCGGGGCCGAAGCGTCACTCGTCGCCGTCGCACCACTGCGTGCCTTGGCGGTATGGCGCATGGCTACGCCGCTCATATCGTGCTGGTGGTGACCGTTGACCTTCATGGGTGCCTCGTGTTCATCGCACGCAGAAGGCTGCGGCTCGTTCCAGGGTATATCGGCAAGGGTCGCGCCAGCGTAAGGGCAAAGTGGCCCGGTTCGGACGGCTATTTGGCACCCAGCCTGCTTGAGGGGGCCTGGAGTGCAGTCTCGCGGGGCTCTGGCTATTTGGGTGAGTTCGAGGGCCAGCGCGAAACGACCAGGACCGCTGCACTGGCCGCCGTACAGACGGGGAGTCCGGGTGATTGAGAGACGCGACCGTCAATGTCGGTTTCGCGGCCAGAATTTTGCTTAGTTGACCGACAGCAACGGGTCGCCCACTGCCGGCCGTGGACGTCAGATATCCAGTACCTCAGTTTGAGGGTCACCCTTCCGGCGTCGGGATCGCGCGCCTGACCGGCGCAAGGCGACCCACTGCTGCCATTCGGCCTCGCCGGAAGCTGACGGACGGCCAGGCCCCGGTCCGGCACGCCTCGCCTCCAGGAAGCTGACGCTCGTGGCTACCAGGCTCGGCCATGAACAGCCCTCCATGCTGCTGGCCCGAGCGTCGGTATAGAGACTAGGAGCGGCCGGTCGTTCACGAACTCGGCGTCCGCCGGCGGGCTGAGCAGAACCTGCCCTGGCACCGCGACGTGCCGGTGGCGCTAGCGCACGCGAACTCGGCAGGGCGCTCTGCGAGTGGCTTCTGAGCTCGCACGACTCGTGCCGGCACAAAGCGAAGGCCGGCGAAGCGGCACAGCGCGGCCAACCGCCAACGGCCATGCGGATGCTCGGCAATCGGACCCCACACCTGTCATATCGCCTGCACGGCGCAGCGCGGGCCCGTTGAGGGCACACGCGCGCAGACCGCCTGCATCAGCGCTCAGTCGGGGGCTGCGGGCCAGCGGCACTCCACAACAAAACGTTCACTATTGAACACAGATGTGTGCGGGAGCTTTTGCGCATTGAAACTGTGGTCACCGATTTGGAAAATTTCATACGCTAACCCTCCGGCCATGACCAACCTGCCCTTGAAGAACAATCGCATCGATCACTACACGATCATTGTGCCAAATGGCAAGGAAGTTTCCGAATTTCATGAACAGGTGCTGGGCTACCCTTTCTTGGAACTGAAAAACATCAACACTGGAACGGCACCGCAAGGCACCTATGACATGGCCAACTACATTATGGAATGGCCTGACCATTCTGGAAGACTTCTCGTCATCACCGAGGGACTGACGGAGGCCTCCATCTTTCACCGCTTCATGCTGAAGTACGGACAGGGTATTCATCACATCGCCCTCGAGATCGATGACGTGGACGCGGCTTTTGCCACCCTGCAGGAAAACAACATCAGGCTGACGTCACCCAAGGTCGTGACCGACATGCTCTCGGGCTTGAAGCAATGTTTTATCGACAATACCGATACCGGCGTTTTCATCGAGTTGATTGAGAGAAAAAGGGATGTCAGTGCCGTGCCAGACACTTCGCAAAAAGGCTTCTTTACAGAAAACAATATGTCCGAGCTCGCCGGCACCATGCAAAGCTACCTCGAAGAAGGCGGAGGGAGTAGAGCAGTGCGCCATTCCGATATTGATACTTACTCCTACGAGAAGCAGCTTACAGATCTGCGCCTGAGCACCTTTACCATTGAGGTGCCTGACGTTCAAAGAGCTCTTCGCTTCTATGCCGATGTGCTCGGCTTTACCCGAGCGATCAGCGCGCGGGGCGAACCAGAACTTTATCTCGCGCAGGAGCCGAACATCCGCTTTCACATCCGGCCGCTTGGGCGCGAAGGCTTCAACTGCCGGCTGCGCTGCACGACGAACTCCCTAGAATCCGCGCCCGGGACCATGGACGGTAATCCATTCAGAACGCAGGTCATCGATGACGTATCTTATCTGGATAAGCAAAAGTCCGGCTATGACTTGGAGATCGCAGGTGCCGGCGTTTTCCAGCGAGCCGGAACGAGCGCTGCAACGGCTGCGTAACTTTGCGCTCCGGGAACCGTTCGTCCTCTTATCATGCTTTGGTCCTGTTGCCCATCGCTTACCGGCATACTCTTCCGGCAAGCAATTTTTCTTGACGGTAAACAGACGACCAATGTGCGCTTCTGACCCCACCGAGACAAGCAGTCATGTTTCTATTCGAGTCCCTGCCCTCTTTTGAGGGCACTTTTGACACAACTGCGGAAAAGCTGGAAAAGTTCACCACCGACTTCGGCAGAATTGTGAAGACCCGCCCCATCGGGGTGCTTCATCCGGCTTCTGCAGAAGATGTAATAAAAATGGTGCGGTACTGCCGGGACCACAATCTGAAGGTGATTCCGCGCGGCATGTCGCACTCCGCATTCGGCCAATGCCAGTGCGACGGCGGCGTGGTGATCAATATGCCCGCCTACAACCGGATTCTCGCAGAAGAGGTGACCGCAGCATCGAAATGGATCGACGTGGCCGGCGGCATTCTCTGGAACAAGCTAATAAGACAAGCCGGCAGCCACGGCCTCGGCCCTCCGGTGACGACCGACTGGCAGCAACTGTCCGTCGGTGGCACCATCTCCACTGGCGGTGTCGGATTCATGTCGTATAAGTGGGGCATACAGGCCGATCACATTCTGGAGATGGATGTCGTCACCGGTGAAGGCGAGCTGGTGACCTGCTCTCCGGACGTGTATCCGGACCTCTTCGATGCGGTGCGCGGTGGACTGGGGCAGTACGGGATCGCGGTGCGGATCAGGATTCCCTTGGTGAAGACGCCGGACACGCTGCACGTGTACCAGGTGTTCGCGACGACGTCCAGGGATTTCCATGCCGGCATAGAGCGGGCGACTGCCAGCCGGTATTTCGATTGCATCCATGCCTTCGTCATTCCGAACGAGCGCGAAAGCATCTCCAAAAAGCTCGGAGAGACGGCGGCGCGGGAAGAAGACTTTCTGATCGGGCTGACGCAATCGCCGCAGCGCTGGATCTACTATACGGAACTCGTAAAGTATGACGGCAACCCGCAGCAGGATGAAGTCAACGCCGAACTCGCGCTCTTCAACGCCTTCGGCGGCAAGGTATTCAGTAGTCAGGACAATTTCTATAACTACATCACTAAGGAGCCCCCGCTCATTGTTACGGAAAGAGAGAAAGGCAAGACCTCACACCCGGAGATCACGCTGGCTCACCCGGCGTCCAAGTTTGTCCCCTTCATGGATCATTTCCTGCGCGACCTGAACAAAGAAGACATGGCCGATGGCCCGATTCTGATCATTCCGGTGGACGGCACAAAGCTGAAGACGCCGCTGTTCAAAGCACCGGCGGAAAACCAACTCTATTTTATCGGCATCCTCCGCAATGCCTATCCGGACACCGATGAGCGGATCCGTGAACTGACGGCGAAGAACATGGTGTGCTACGAAGACGCGCTTGCCATGGGCGGCAACCGCTATGCCTGTGACAGCATCGCGCTGCCTGACAGCCCGGCGTCCTGGAAGACGCATTACGGACCGGAGCTCTGGAAGCAGGCGCTAACGGCCAAGCGCCGCTATGACCCGCACAACTTGTTTGTATCCAATCTCAATATCTTCCCCCAGAAGGAGCCGGCGATACCGCAATAGAGCTTCTGCTGGCGGGAACAAATTGGCGTTCCCCGTCCAGGGGTGCCGCTTTTTCGTTGTCATTCGGTCAAATAGCGGCCGTTGCCGGCCTGTCTTCAGGCGGCCTCATGTGTCTTGCTGGAACTGGCGGTGATGCGGTTCCCTGGGTAGCGCCATGACTGGTTTGATTTGTTAACAAAGTAAAACCCGAGCCCACGCAACCCGGCTTTGATCTGGCATCGCCGCTGCCGACACCGTTACCACCCCGAACCGGGAGACACCACCGTGCGCATCCCTGCCCGGGCCAGCCGGTTTGGCCGTAACGTCAACTTCATCCGCACGTTCTGCGGCAGGGTGTGGCCGGGACGGACCATCCCGCTCGCTGGCCGAGTAATGTCCGAGCGATCTCAGCCGCGTGACGGCGGCCGGCCACAGCGTGGGGGCGCGGGCAGCGCTGTGGGGTGGCGAGGCACAATTTGCCCGCAGGCAGAGAAGTTGCAAGGCCCGATGTGATCAGGTTCAGCAAGGTCGTAGACATCCACGGTCCGCCCGAACTTGCCAACGGCTTGGCCGAATTTGACCGGCATTGCGGCGCGTCCGGCCTCACCAATCTGTTCGGCGGCGGGCCACAGGATCAGCCTGTGCGCTATGCCACTGGGACGCCCGAAAGACGCCTGCTGCTGCGCATCAGATCCGGGGGTAATTTCGGCCGGAAGTCTCCTGGCATCCGATGCTGCCGGTCGCTGGGTGATGGCGGCAGCAATGGCCGCAGTAATGGCAGCGGCAAGGGCAGCTCAGCGAGTTCGCTGGTGCTGGGCGGCACCAGCAACCGTGATCGATTCTGGTCGCGGAACTTGAGGTGAAGAAGTGAAACTGCTGGCCTCCCCGACATCGCCTTATGCCCGCAAATTGCGGGTGATTGCGCACGAACTGGGTATCGAACTTTTGGTTGAGGACGTATCGCCGATGGCCGATCCGGCAGTGCTGCTGGCCGCCAATCCGCTGGGCAAGGTGCCGGCGCTGGTGCTGGACGATGGCAGCGTAATCATTGACTCGCCGGTGATCGCCGCCTGGTTGCTGGCGCGAGTGCCGGGGCAGGGCCTGATGGCCGATACCGGCCCGTCACACTGGCAGGCGCGCACTACCGAAGCACTGGCCGATGGCGTACTCGACGCCGCGATCATCCTGAGGTTCAACCTGGCCCAGGGCATCACCGCCGGCCCGTGGGTGGACCGGCAATATCGCGCCATCGAGCGTGCGCTCGCGCTGTTGAACACGCGCACCGGCGAAAGCGCTTACGGCGACATATGCATCGCCGTTGCCTGTGACTATCTGGCCTTCCGCTTCCCCAATGTCGAATGGCGCTTGCACAATGCGGCACTGTCCGCCCTTGCTGACCGGCTGCTCGCCTCGCCTGCGTTCCGAGCGACCCGGCCGCCGGCCTGAACCGTCGGCGCTTCAGTCTTCACGCGCCAGCGCGTTCTGGGTCTTCTTTACAAACAGCGGCTTGCGGCCAGCCCGCCCGGCCAGATCGATCTTGGGCTGCCTGTAGATCGCCTTAGGATGGCTGAATCTTGCGGCCACCATGGCCGTGACAGTTGCCGATCCCCGTCGGGCCGCTGCCGCCGAACGTGTTCGGCGGACACGTGGAAGATCACCCCGTTCACCGTCACCCTTCCGTAAGTCGTCCGGTCGAGTGCACGGTCAAGGTCATCTGTGCCTCCATTAGTTGTCATCGAAGGGAACCATGTCACTGCCGGCGCGATGGACTTCTGTGCGGCAGCTGGCGGTCATCGACGCACCCGCAGCGAAGGACATTGACCGCTGCATTGCTGCCGCTCGGGTCGTCAAGGCGAAGGACCGCAGAGGGTCGGGCTGCGGCGACCGACCCCTCGGACTCACCGCCGGAAAGCTGACGGCAGAAGTGCGATGCCCGGGAGCTGCCGCTCGCGGACGAGTCAATTCGACCCTACCCGGTCAGCCGGGTTGCTCCAGAGCGGCCGGACGGCGAGCCTTCGCTCTTCTTGTTTGGCTTCTACGAAGCAGCCCTTCGCGATCTCACGGACCAGGCCAGGAGCCGACACCCGCGAGCGGCTGGTGTCGGCGCCCTTTTTGGCTGACCGGAGCAGCCCCGGGCGGGGCGGCGCAGAGGGGCGACGCGCCCGGCTTGGCGGGGGGAGGGGCGCGGTCAGGCGGCTGCGGTGCCCTCGGCCACCTTGAACGAGGCGACCATCTGCACCAGGTCTGCGGCCTGCGACTTGAGGCTCAACGCGGCGGCGGCCATCTCTTCCACCAGCGCGGCGTTCTGCTGCGTCGCATGGTCCATCTGCGTCACCGCGTCACCAACCTGCGTCACGCCCATGGACTGCTCGCCGCTGGCCGAGGCAATCTCGCCGACGATGTCGGTCACGCGGCGGATGGCGCTGACCACGTCGGTCATCGTGGCGCCGGCCTGGTCGACCAGCGCCGTGCCGCGCTCCACGCGCTCGACGCTGGTGCCGATCAGGCTCTTGATCTCCTTGGCCGCCTGCGCCGAACGCTGCGCCAGGCTGCGCACTTCGCTGGCCACCACGGCGAAGCCGCGGCCTTGCTCGCCGGCCCTCGCCGCTTCCACCGCCGCGTTCAGCGCCAGGATGTTGGTCTGGAAGGCGATGCCGTCGATGACGCCGATGATGTCGGCGATTTGGCGCGAGGCGTCGTTGATGCCCTTCATCGTCTCGACGACCTGGCCGACGACCTCGCCGCCCTTGATGGCCACGTCGGAAGCGTTGACCGCCAGCTGGTTGGCCTGGCGGGCGTTGTCGGCGTTCAGGCGCACGGTCGAGCCCAGTTCTTCCATCGACGCCGCGGTCTGCTGCAGCGCGCTGGCCTGGGTTTCAGTGCGGGCCGACAGATCGGTGTTGCCCGACGCGATCTCGGCGCTGGCGTTCGCCACGCCTTCGGAACCGCTGCGCACGTTCACCACCAACCGGCCCAGGTTGTCCTGCATGGCCTTCAGCGAAGCCAGCAGCGAACCCACCTCGTCCCGGCTGCGCACGACGAACGTGCTGCTTAGGTCGCCATGCGCCACGCGGTTGGCGATGCCGACGGCCTCGTTCAGCGGCCGGGTGATCTGACGGCTGAGCCACACCGCGCCGGCCAGCGAGGCCAAGGCCACCAGCACCATCACGAACAGTGCAGTGCGGGTGGCCGTGCGGGCGCCGTCGGCGGCGCGCACGGTGGCTTCAGCTTCCAGTTTCGAGAGCTGCTCGCGCATCTCAGCCAGCGTGGCGGCGGCCGCGCGATCCTTGCCGCGCGCGGCCTTGTCGCCGGCGGTGGCGTCCAGGTCGGCGGCCTTGAAGGCTGCCAGCGCCTGACGGTAGCCTTCCTGCGCATTGGTCATCTCGGTGCGCAGTTTGGTGACGAGCTTCTGTGTCTCCGAACCGTTGTCCACCTGCGAGTCCAGCTTCTTGATCAGCTCGTCGACTTCGTTCATGTCCTTCTGGTAGGCCGACCAGTGCTTGTCGAGGTCCTTCTGTTCCTTGCCGCGCAGCAGGACGTTCTTCCACTCCTGGATGGCGGTGGAGAAGTTCGCCGAAATCTCGGCGCCGGTCTTGTTCGCGGCCACGTGCCCGAGCACGTCGTCCTGAAAAGACGAGATGGCTGCGTTGAGGCGGTAGATGCCAAACAACGCGCCAATGAAGAGCAGGCCCAGCGCGAAGGCGAAGGCCAAGGGAAGTCGGGTACTGATCTTCATGGGTGACCCTCTACAACAAAGTGCTGCCGCCCTCGGTATCGCCAAGGCGGGTCGAACTTGCGTGGACGAACGCCGAACCGTCGGTGTCCTGGAAAACCCCTCCGCCGCCACGCTGCAAGGCCCGCGGTCGGGGTCATCGCCACCCCCGCCGGGCAAGGTGGCTCCGGGAAGTCACGTATTCGGCTCGGACTGGCGCTTCTTGAGGCCCTTACGTCAAAAATCGCACACTCACCTTCGTTGGCCTCGGAACGGATCCGACTGGCCCCTTCGGGGCGCTGAGATCAGCACAGCGAGTGTCTCTTCAGGGTCGACTTGAGCCGGCCGGCCCGACCGATTCGTCGCCGGAAAGCCGACCTTGAAGCTTCGATGCCCAGAACCCCCGCTCGTTTGTTTAGGGTTGTCGGACACCTGCCCTCAGAACGGTGCAGGTCGATCGCTGGCTGCGCGCTCGGGCAGGTGTCCGACAACCCTAAACAACAAGAGCCTGCTGTGGTCCTGTGCGGCACCGGTCATCGGAGGTGCAGGCCGTGCTGCTCAAAGGCAGCTCACGGTGCAACAGTCCAAAGGCGGTGCCTTCCCCATGTCCAGCTCAACTCGTCAAGCAACAACCTCTTGAAGGTTCACGGCTAGCGGCCGCAAGAAGAGCTGGGCCAAACACTGGAAGCTGCACAACGCGCTGGTGTTTCGAAGCCTGCCCCGAGCGATGCACCAGACCGGCTCAGGTACCCGCAACAGATCGGCGTTCCCGCTGGCCAAGGCCGTCCAGGTCCTCATCGATACCTTCGCAGTCCGGGCCAGTCAAGCGTCTGGCGCCGTTGCCAAGGTCCCGTCGGCAGACGCAGCGGCGCCAGCTTCGTCGCCAAGTCACTGTGGCCAGTGCGCTTGCCGGTGGTGGACTGCCCAGGGTACGTAACAGGCGTGAACCCTAGCGGAGGCATCGATAGCCGGCTTTCGCAGAGGGAAGGCACGGCGGTTGCCCGCAGAAGCTGATCAACACGGCGCAGGGCTGCCCCCATGAACATGAATCATCTGCGAATGGGCACAGGCAAGCCGCTTCTGCTCATCCACGGACTCGGAGGCAGTGCACGATCCTGGTCCACCATCTGCTCGGCGCTGGCCGAACGCCGCGAAGTGATTGCCGTCGACCTCCCCGGGTTCGGTGCTACGCCGCCACTGGCAGGCGAAACATCCATCCGTACGCTCAGCGATGCCCTCACAGCGTTCGTCGACGCGCAAGGGCTGCGAGGTGTCGACGCGGTTGGAAGCTCCATGGGCGCACGGCTGGTGCTCGAGCTGGCACGTCGCGGCGGCGTGCTGGGGTCGGTCGTCTCGCTCGACCCTGGCGGCTTCTGGCGCGGCTGGGAGCGACACGCGTTCTTCTCCTCGATCTGGCTGTCGATTCGCGCGGTTCGCCTGCTGCAGCCGTTCATGCCGGCCATCTCTCGCAGCAAGGTCGCACGCACGATGCTGCTGGCGCAATTTTCCAGGCGACCTTGGGGTCTCGATCCCGCTGTCGTTCTCGAAGAGATGCGCAGCTACGCGCGCGCACCGGCCTTCGACGAGCTTCTTTATCGACTCGCCTATGGTGAAGAGCAAGAAGGCGCCGCCCGCGGCAGCATCGAGGCACCGCTCGTCATCGGCTGGGGACGCAACGACAGGGTCTGCTTCCCAAGCCAGGCCCGGCGGGCACTGGCCCTGTTTCCGGATGCGCGGCTGCACTGGTTCGAGCGATGCGGCCACTTCCCGCATTGGGACGCTCCGCAGGAGACGGTGCAGCTGATTCTCAACACCACCCAGCACCAGATCGTGCCTTCGAGGACTGGGGCGCCGGTCGCGCCAAGCACCATCCTGGGCACCGGTGCCAGCGCCTGAAGTGGTCGGCAGTGGGAACTCGACAGCGCGCCAGTAAGTTGATGGTGGCCGGCCCATCATCGACGAGACGACCGGTCTCGGCGACCGAGGCTTGAGTTTGGAATGGAGGGCTGGTCTGGACCGCAGATCGTCGATGCGTTCTCGGACTTCCCGAGCGCAGCGCCCAGGACGGCTCCCAGGAATGGCGCCGTTGCGCCGGTCAAGCCGGCGGCCACCTGGGAGGGCGTGCCCGTCGCGACCACCCTTCCGCCTTCGCTGCCTGCACCCGGCCCCATGTCGATGACCCAGTCGCTGGCCGCGACGACGCGCATGTCGTGCTCGACCAGGACCACCGTGTTGCCGGCGTCGACCAGCGTGTGCAACTGCACCAGCAGCTGGTCCACGTCGGCCGGATGCAGTCCCGTCGTCGGCTCGTCGAGAACGTACAGCGTATGCCCATGCTGTGCGCGCTGCAGCTCGTTGGCCAGCTTGATGCGTTGCGCTTCCCCGCCGGAGAGCTCCGTGGCGGGCTGGCCGAGCTGAAGGTAGCCCAGGCCGATGCCTTGCATGAGCTCGAGCGGGCGTCGCAGTGCAGGCTCCTCGGTGAAGAAGTCCGACGCCTCGTCCACCGTCATGCCCAGCACATCGGCGATGGTCTTGCCGCGCAGCCTGACCTGCAGGGTCCCGGCGTTGTAGCGACCGCCCTGGCAGGCCGGGCACGGCGCGTAGACGCTGGGCATGAACAGCAGCTCGACACTCACAAAGCCATCGCCTTCGCAGGTGGCGCAGCGCCCCTTGCTGACGTTGAAGGAGAAGCGGCCGGCGTCATAGTGCCGGGCGCAGGCTGCCGGGGTCGCGGCGAACAGCTTGCGGACGTGATCAAAGAGCCCGGTGTATGTGGCCAGGTTCGAGCGCGGTGTGCGCCCGATAGGCTTCTGGTCGACGGTCACCAGGCGGCGCACACCGTGCAGACCGCCGTCGATGCGTCCGGCCGTCAACCCCGGCACGACCGCCTCCAGCATCTCGGCCGGCTCCTCCGAAGCCGGGCCGGCATGCGTGGCGCTGTCGCCACCGAGCGCGGCAGTGACCAGTTCGACCAGCGCCAAGCTGACGAGGCTGGACTTTCCCGACCCCGAAACCCCCGTCACCGCCGTCATCACCCCCAGCGGAATCCGAGCGTCCAACCCCACCAGGTTGTTGCAGTGCAGCCCCTTGAGTTGCACCCAGGACCGCGGCTCGCGCTGGCGGCTGCGCGGCGGCTGCGGATTGAACAGGTAGCGCGCCGTCTGCGAAGCCGCGACCGCTTGCAGTCCTGCCGGGGGCCCGCTATAGAGCACCTGCCCGCCATGGACTCCCGCCGCCGGGCCCACATCGACGATCCAGTCCGCGCGGCGCATGGTGTCGACGTCATGCTCCACCACAAACAGTGAGTTGCCGGCGCTCTTCAGCCGCTGGAGAGCCGACACGAGCGCATCGCCGTCGGCAGGATGCAGGCCCGCTGTCGGCTCGTCCAGCACATAGACCACACCGAAGAGGTTCGAGCGGATCTGCGTGGCGAGGCGCAGGCGTTGCAATTCGCCGGGGGACAGCGTCGGCGTGCTGCGCTCCAGCGTCAGGTAGCCCAGACCCAGCCCCTGCAGGGTGTGCACACGGTCGAGCACGTCGCGCGCCAAGCGCTGCGCCGCAAGCCGCTTTTCCTGCGAGAGGTTGGCCGTGCGGCGCACGTCGGGCGCTGCGCCGTGCGCTGAACCGCCGGCGGCAACCCGGCGGGCGGTGTCCGCCTGGGCCCTGGCCCGACTGAGCGTTGTGACGGCCGCGGCCTCGGGCAGCGCGCCATCGGCGGCCGGGCGCAGCACCTCCGCCAAGCGTGCCAGCGGCAACCGGCTCATCTCGGTGATGTCCAGACCGGCGAACCTCACGCCCAGCGCCGCCCGGGTCAGTCGCTTCCCGTGGCAATCGGGGCAGTCGCGTGCCACCATGTAGCGCGATACCCGCTTCTTCATCAGCGCGCTGTGGGTCGTTGCAAATGTCTGCAGCACGTAGCGCCGGGCGCCGGTGAAGGTGCCCTGGTAGCTGGGCTCTGCCTTGCGGCGCAGCGCGGCCCGCGTCTCCCGCGGCGTGAGTCCGGCATACACCGGCACCGTCGGATGGTCTTCCGTGAACAGGATCCAGTCGCGGTCCTTCTTCGGCAGATCACGCCAGGGTGTGTCGACGTCGTAGCCCAGCGTTACGAGGATGTCGCGCAGGTTCTGACCGTGCCACGCCGGCGGCCAGGCCACGATCGCGCGCTCGCGGATCGTCAACGTGTCGTCGGGAACGAGGGTCTGCTCGGTCACGTCGTAGATGCGCCCGAGTCCATGGCAGGTCGGACAGGCACCTTGGGGAGTGTTGGGTGAGAAGTCCTCGGCGTAGAGCATCGGCTGCCTGGCCGGATAAATTCCGGATCTGGAATACAGCATGCGCAAGAGATTGGAGATGGCCGTGACGCTGCCCACAGACGAACGCGTACTCGTCGCTCCGCGCTGCTGCTGCAGCGCCACCGCCGGCGGCAGTCCCTCGATGCTGTCCACGTCCGGGACGCCCACCTGGTCGATCAGCCGCCTGGCGTACGGTGACACGGACTCGAAGAAGCGCCGCTGTGACTCCGCGTACAAGGTCCCGAAGGCCAGCGACGACTTGCCCGATCCGGAAACGCCGCTGAAAACCACCAGTGCGTTACGTGGCACATCCACGTCGACGGACTTGAGGTTGTGCTCGCGCGCGCCTCGCACGCGCACGAAGCCCTCGACATCGATCTCTGCCACGGTGTGTTTCACAGACGCCGCCAGCAATCGAGGCGCCCGAGGCAGGACGACTGTTTCGATCGGTCGCTTTGAATGATGTGGCGGGTCGATAGGGTGCCCCGAAGGTGCCAGTCGTGAGCGGCAGGTTGTGGCCGACAAGAGCCACGACGCAGTCCAGACTCATCGCCGGAATCCTGCCGTTCGCAGGTGCGCCGGGGCAGGATTTCGAGCGCGCCGGGAAGGACAGCTTCTGGCCGACTCCCGGTGACCACGAACGTCAGCTTCCTGGGAGCGAAGCGAGTTGCACCGAGGCCCGCGCGTCCGACAGCTTCCGGCAACGTCGAACGGCGGCAGTGGGTAGGGAGTGCCAGTTCGCCGCAGAAAACAGCGGTCGTTCGTACGAGCTCTACTGGGCTTGGTGCACGCAGAGTCGGCTGCACATCCCTGACCGGTCGTTCACCAGGTCGGGTCGGCGCAGGACCGATGGCTGGTATGCGGCGAACACCGTGCGTTGAGGTTCCCGGCGCCATCGACAGCAACCGCTGCAGACCTGCCGGCGGGCCGGAACAACGGCGCATTCGATGACAACCGAGCAATCGCCGATCGCGCGACTCCGCGAGCACCTTCAATGCCGGCGAAACTCCAGGCAGTCCGCGTCGACGATGATCGCCTGGACTCAGCGCCGGCGCCACACACTCGCCAGCCAGGGCTGCTGTTCGCGCGGTAGGCCCGCCGGACGGTAGAAGTGCGTCAACTCTTCGAAGCCGGCGGCCGTCAACAGGGCGCGCCAAGTGGGCCAGTCGTGGAAAGCGCCGTAGCGCTCACCATTCCAGCCCTCCTGTCCATCACCACGCGGGTTGGAACTGAACAGCACGCCTTCTGGCCGCAGGCAGGCATGCAGTTGTCTCAGTACCTGCGGCAGCACTTGGCTGGGCACATGGAAGAGCACGGCATTGGCGAACACACCGTCGTAGTGGAGTTGACTACCTCTCGCGGACGGTTACGGGCTGAGGTCTTCAGCCCTTTCGAAGTGCGCGGAGGCAGGGTTGTCCACCGGCGGCGTGGC
>LNFM01004825.1_pt1 | contig 45595 bp, 44 predicted proteins | sample 596031 | NCBI WGS metagenome assembly LNFM01 (sample SAMN04254537, study PRJNA301005) | activated carbon metagenome | isolation source: dual media filters at the Ann Arbor, Michigan drinking water treatment plant | place: USA: Ann Arbor
TGCGCTTCGGCATCGAGATGAGCACCGACCACACGCTGGAAGAAGTGGGCAAGCAGTTCGACGTGACACGCGAGCGCATCCGCCAGATCGAGGCCAAGGCCATCCGCAAACTCAAGCATCCGAGCCGTTCGGACAAGTTGCGCACCTACCTGGACAACCTGTAAGTCTGGCCTTCAGCGGTGTGCCCTTGTCCGCCAGCCCGGCCCTGGCCCGTGTGCGGCAACTAAACTTGGCTACGCCATGACACGCATCTCCGACCGCACCGTTCTGTTTGCCGACTTGCGCGGCAGCACGGCGCTGTTCGAGACGCTGGGCAATGCCGAGGCCACCTCGGTGGTCACGCACTGTGTGCAGGCACTCGGCGGCGCTGTCACCAGCTACGAAGGCAGCGTGGTGAAGACGCTGGGCGATGGCCTGATGTCGGTGTTCGACGAAGCCGTGCAAGCCGTGCAGGCCGCGATGCTGATGCACGAGGTGCTGGAGGGCATGGTGTCACGCGGCAGCGAGCGCGGGGCTTCGTCGGGGCTGCGCGCACTGCGCCTTCAGGTCGGCCTGGCACGGGGCGAAGTGGTCGAGATGGCAGGTGATTGTTTTGGCGATGCGGTCAACGTGGCGGCTCGCTTGCTGGACCATGCGGGTGACAACGAAACTTTGCTCACCGTCGAAGTGCTGCAGGGACTGCCGCTGGACCTGCGCTCGCGCTTCCGCAGCCTGGACCGTCTGGTCTTGCGGGGCCGTGCCGAACCGGTGCAGGTGCATGTCATGGGTGGCCGCCGTGGTGCTTCTTCCGACATGGCCGCCACCCAGTTCGGCGACGTGGGCTCGGTCTCCGAGCCCGATGGCCTGCGCCTGATGTGGGCCGACCAGCTGCGCCTGTTTGCCAGCCAGCAGACGCCCGTGGTGCTGGGCCGCAGCCCGCAGGCCACCTTCTGTGTCGACGACGGGCGTGTGTCCCGGTCGCATGCGCGGGTGGACTGGCACAGCGGCAGCTTCCAGATCACCGACCTCAGCTACAACGGCACCTACGTGCGCTTCAACGACGGCGAAATCGTCAGCTTGCGCCGTGGCAGTTGCACGTTGCACGGCAGCGGCACCATCGGCCTGGGCGGCACGCCCACCGACCCGGGCTCGGCCTGCGTCAGCTTCGACGTGCTGCGGTTTGCCGACACCCAACCCCAGGTTCCGCTGGAGCTGCGCTGACCATGAGGGTTCTCTACGTCGACGACGACCGCATCAACACCTTGCTGTTTGTCGAGACCTGCCGATTTGCACATGCGGTCGAGGTGGAAACCGCCGGCACTGGCGCAGAAGCGCTGGAACTCGCACCTCGCTGCCGGCCCGACCTGCTGGTGATCGACCTGCACCTGCCCGACACCACCGGCTACGACCTGCTGCCTGCCTTGCGCACCTTGCTGGGCCAGGCGGATCTGCCGGCCTTCCTGTGCACGGCAGATGAAGCCCCGCTGGTGGAGCAACCCGCACGAGAGGCCGGCTTCACGGGCTGCTGGACCAAACCGGTCGAACTGCAACGCGTTCTAGGCGAGCTGGCCCGTCTGAGCGGCGGGGCAGCTGCCCGATGAGCGTTCGCGACGAACCCGCCTACCGCCATGGCAGCCCGGCCCGCACGGCGGTCTTGCTGGTCAATCTGGGCACACCCGACGAACCCACGGCTGCGGCGCTGCGCCGGTACCTGGCCGAGTTCCTGAGCGACCCGCGGGTGGTGGAGATCCCGCGCCTGGTGTGGTGGCCCATCCTGCACGGCATCATCCTGCGCACGCGCCCTGCCCGCTCGGCTGCCAAGTACGCCAGCGTCTGGATGCCCGAAGGCTCGCCGCTGGCGGTCTGGACACAACGCCAGACAGCGGCTCTCGCCGAGGCGCTCGGCGCAAAGGGCCATCAGGTCATCGTGCGCCACGCCATGCGTTACGGCAAACCGTCCTTGCCCGATACCCTGGACCAGCTGCGCATCGAAGGCGTGACCCGAGTGCTGGTGCTGCCCTTGTACCCGCAGTACGCGGCCGCCACCACCGCCAGCATCAGCGACAAGATCTTCCAGTGGGCCGGACAGGCGCGCCGAATGCCCGAGTTCCGCTTCGTGGCCGAGTACCACGACGACCCGGCCTACATCACCGCACTGGCCCAGCAACTGCGCGCGCACTGGGCCGCCAACGGCCGCGGCGAACAGCTGGTTCTCAGCTTTCACGGCGTGCCTGAACGCAGCCTGCACCTCGGCGACCCCTATCACTGCCAATGCCACAAAACCGCACGCCTGCTCGCCGCGGAACTGGGTCTCGGGGCCGACGAAGTGCGTGTCACTTTCCAAAGCCGCTTCGGCAAGGCCAAGTGGCTGGAGCCGTACACCGAACCCACGCTGCAGGCGCTGGCCGCGTCCGGCGTGAAACGTGTGGACGTGATGTGCCCGGGCTTTGTCGCCGACTGCCTGGAGACGCTGGAAGAGATTGCGCAGGAAGCCCGAGATGCCTTTCTGCAAGCCGGCGGTCAGGCCTTCAGCTACGTGCCTTGTCTGAACGATTCACCGGCGTGGATCGATGCGCTGACACGTCTGGCCGAGCGGCACTTGTCGGGCTGGAGCACCCGGGTTTCGCCGGCCCTGACCGAACTCGAGCAGCAGCGCGAGCGGGCCCTGGAAATGGGCGCCAAGGACTGAAGTTCAAATGGTTACAAAGCGCTGTCGCCGCGCTTTACAGTCCCTGTCACTATGGACAGGATGGCATCTCCAAGTGATTGATTCATATAAAGTAAATCTTCTGGCCCGAGGATTGCTTGCATATGAGCCAATCGGTCCCCACCCCCGGGACTGAGTGGGATTCAACCTGGAGCTCTCAGACATGAAACTTAGCAAGCGAACCTCGATTGCCGCAGTCGCCGCCGCAGCGGCCCTGTTTTTTGCCGCTGGCGCCGCGCAAGCCGCCGCCACGATCATCAACCCGGCTGGAACGGTTGCGCTGGGTATCAATGACCTCGGTCATCTGAACACGTCGCAGGATAGCGTCACCAGCAATGCTGGCGGCTTCACTGGGCTGGCTTACAAGTTCGCAGACGGCAGCTTCCGCGACGCCACTGCTCCCGGTTGCCTTTGCGAAGGCTGGGGCGTGTCGGTCAACAACGCCACCGCTGGCTACGCCAACGTGTCGGGCGGTACCGCCGGTCTGAGCCTGACCAGCTTTGCCTCCACCGCGTCAACGGCCACTTCCTCGGTGTTCCTGACCTCGCTGTCCGGACTGAAGGTCACGCACGCCTACTCACCTGCTGACAATGCGCCGGGAGCGCTTTTCAAGGCGGTCGTCACGATCACCAACGACACGGCTGCAGCGGTTGACAACGTCAAGTACGTGCGCGTGATGGACTGGGATGTGCCCCCGACGGAATTCGCCGAGTACGTGACGATCAAGGGCACGGCCACGACGACCCTGCTGGAGCGCTCGCACAACAACGGGTTTGCCACGTCCAACCCCTTGATTGAGACCTCGGGCATCAGCGCAGCCACCGAGGACGTGGACTTCACCGACGTGGGCGCCACCGACCACGGTGCGTACTTCCGCTTCAACTTCGGCACCATTGCTGCCGGTGCAAGCTACACCTTCACCACCTTCTACGGTGCGGCGGGTACTGAAGCTGACGCGTTGGCCGCCATCGGCGCAGAAGGCATCGAGCTGTACTCCCTTGGCCAGAGCAGCAGTGGTGGCCAGATCACCGGCAGCCCCGCGACCTTCATCTTCGGCTTCAGCGGCGTCGGCGGCACCCCCGTCGAACCCCCGACTGGCGTGGCCGAACCCGGCTCGCTGGCCCTGGCTGGCCTGGCCCTGCTGGGTCTTGGCGCCGTGCGCCGCCGCAAGGCCTGAAGGCCTGAGGTCGAATGTCACATCCGGGCCCGCTTCAGCGGGCCTGAGCCGAGCCCCTGACCCCAAGTCAGGGGCTTTTTTCTTGTGATTCGGTGCTGGCGTAGGCACCATCGTGTGGCTGCGCCTTGGCCGACTGGCGACCTCGGCTGCGTGCGCTCAAGTCGTTTTTCCCCAGACTCCACCTCAGGCCAAGCCAATGACCTTCACGCGTTCCACACTTGTTGCCGCCCTGACCCTGGCAACCGCCTCGGCCCTGGCCATGCCCATCGTCATCACCAAAGAGCCGAGCCAGAAGTCAGGTGCGCCGGGCGCCGCCGCCGGGCCCTACGAAAAGGGCCTGGACGCGCTGGTCAAGGGCGACTTTGTTGCAGCAGAGTCCGCCTTCAGCCAGGCACTCAAAGCCAACCCGAAGTCGAGCGAAGCCATGCTGGGCATGGCCGAACTGTCGGTGAAGGCCGGCAAGATGGACGATGCTGCGCGATGGATGGAAAAGGCGGTTCAGGCGCAGCCCACCGACGCCAACGCCCACGAGTCGCTGGGCCGCTTGCGGCTGTGGTCCGGCAAGGCCAAGGAAGGTGAGGCGTCCTTGCGGCGGGCCATCGATCTCGATCCGCGGGCCGTCAGGTCGCGCATGACGCTGGCGGACGCACTGATGGGCATGGGGCGGACTGCGGATGCCGTGCCGCTGTACGAGCAGGCACTGTCGATCCAGGGAGACAACGGCGCAGCCCGCTATGCACTGGGCCTGGCCTTGCTGCGCCAGGGCAACACCGCACGTGCCACCACGGAACTGGAGACGTCGGCCCAGCTTGAACCCAGAAACCCACTTCCCCGGCTGGCCCTGGCCCGTCTGCACGCCATGCGCCGTGCCTACCCACAGGCCCTGGCGTCGGTGAACGACGCACTCGCCCTGCAGCCAACCCTGGTCGAAGCCCTGCTGCTCAAAGGTGACGTGGCCGATCTCTCAGGCAAACCGGAACTGGCGATCGAAAGCTTCAAGGAAGCTGCAGCAGCTGCCCCCAAGGCCGCCGGACCGCACCTGAAGATGGCCATGCTGTGGCATCGCACCGGGCAGGACGGCCAGGCTGCAGCGGCCTACCGCCAGGCCATCGAGCGCGATGCCCAGCTGGCGATTGCCTACAACAACCTGGCCGATGTGCAGTCGAAGAAGCCGGAAACCTTGGCTGAAGCGGCCGCCTCGGCCGCTCAGGCGGTCAAGCTGGCCCCCGCAGTGGCAGACTTTCACGACACGCTCGGCTGGATCCAACGTGCGCAAGGCAAACTGCCGGCCGCGCTGGTCTCGCTTGAAAAGGCGGCCAGCCTGGCGCCGGCAAACGGGCAGATCGCCATCCACCTGGCCACTGTCCAGCGTGAAGCCGGCGACAAGGCCAAGGCCCGGTCGACCCTGCAGTCAGCCCTGACCCGCATCCAGGACGCTGCCGAGCAACAGGCTGTCCGAAAGCTGCTGGCCGAGCTGGGTACCTGACAGGCTTGTGCCGGTCAGGTCAGCGCAAGCGGCCCTTGCGACTTCAGGCCAGGTGGCGCCTGCGAAGCGCCAGCAGCCGCGGTACCACCAGCACCGCCACGACCACTGCCAGCAAGGTGGCCGACATCGGCCGCTCGATGAACACGCCCCACTTGCCTTCGCCAATGGACAGCGCATTGCGCATCTGCGCCTCGGCCATCGGGCCCAGGATCAGGCCCACGATGACCGGGGCAGTGGGAAAGTCGAAACGCCGCATCAACACGCCCAAGAGGCCGATGCCCAGCATCAGGTACAGGTCGAAGGCGCTCTGGCGCATGCCGTAGACACCCACGGTCGCGAAGATCAGGATGCCAGCGTAAAGCTGCGGCCGCGGAATCAGCAGCAGCTTGACCCACAACCCGACCATCGGCAGGTTCAGCACCAGCAGCATCACGTTGCCGATGTACAGCGACGCGATCAGCGCCCAGACCAGGCCCGAGCTGGTCTGGAACAGCTGCGGGCCGGCGTTGATGCCGTAGTTCTGCAGCGCAGACAGCAGGATCGCCGCGGTCACCGATGTCGGAATGCCGAGTGTCAGCAAAGGCACCAGCGTGGCCGTGACCGCCGAGTTGTTGGCCGCCTCGGGCCCGGCCACTCCTTCAATGGCACCGGTGGTGCCGAATTCTTCTTTGTGCTTGCTGAGCTTGCGCTCGACGCCGTAGCTGATGAAGGTGGGCAACTCCGAGCCGCCGGCCGGGATGGTGCCAAAAGGGAAGCCAATGGCCGTTCCCCGCAGCCAGGCCGGCCAGGAACGGCGCCACTCGGCCTTGCTCATGTGGGCCGAGCCCATGCGGTTCATCGACGGTTTGCTGCGCCCTTCGTATAGCGCGGTGTACATGCACTCGCCAACGGCAAACAGGCCCACGGCCACCAGCACCACCTCGATGCCGTCCAGGAACTCGGGCACACCGCCGGTGTAGCGCACCTGGGCTGTGATCTGGTCCAGGCCCACGGTGCCTGCCGCCAGGCCGACAAACAGCGCAGTCAGTCCACGGAGCGCGCTCTTTCCGAGCACGGCGCTGACTGTGGTGAAAGCCAGCACCATCAGCATGAAGTATTCGGGCGGCCCCAGCAGCACGGCATAGTTGGCCACGATGGGCGCAAACAGCGTCACCATCACGGTGGCGATGGTGCCGGCCACGAAGCTGCCGATGGCCGAGGTGGCCAGGGCCGCACCGGCACGGCCGCTCTTGGCCATCTTGAAACCCTCGAGCGCGGTCACCATGGTGCCGGTTTCGCCGGGGGTGTTGAGCAGGATCGAGGTCGTGCTGCCGCCGTACATGGCACCGTAGTAAATGCCGGCAAAAAAGATCATGCTGGCCGTCGGTTCGACCTGCGAGGTGATCGGCAGCAGCATGGCCACCGTCACCGCAGGGCCCAGCCCCGGCAGCACGCCGATGGCGGTGCCGATGGCGCAGCCCACGAAGGCCCACATCAGGTTGATCGGTGTGCCCGCGGTGGCAAAACCGGCCAGCAGTGAGTTCCAGATGTCCATCAGATCCACCCCGTGCCGGTCAAGCCGGGCAGGTTGATGCCCAGGACCTTGGTGAAGAGCCAGTAGGCCGGGGCGGCGATCAGGAAGCCGGTCACGAAGTCGATCACCAGGCCACGCACGCCGCCGTGTGGCTTGCCTTCGGAACCCCGCAGGCCGCGCACCGCCAGCATGAAACACAGCGTGCAGCTCAGGATGAAACCGATGACAGTCAAAAAAGTGGCATTGGCGGCGATGCCGGCGGCCACCCAGGCCAGCGCCTGCCAGTCACCTTGTGGCGCGCCGGAAGCTTCTTCCAGGTTGCGCCAGCCCCCGGTCTGGGCTTCCCAGATCAACCAGGCGCCGCAGACCGTGAGCACGGCCGCCACCACCCAGGGCAGGAAGTTGGGTCCGACACCGGCGTAGCCGGCCTCGGAAGAGATGTTGCGGGCGCCAAAGGCCAGCAAGGCACCGAGCAAAAGTGCGCCGGCGCCGATGAGGGTCTGGTGCCGCTTTGCGGCGCTGGGTTCAGCCATGGTCGTGGTGCTCCTGCAGGAAGAAGCGCGGGGGCACGAAGCCCCCGCGGTGCGCAGTCTCGACCCAGGCTTGACTGGGCCGTGACCGTGTTTACACCATGCCGGCCTTGACCATCGTGGCGCGCAGGCCGGCAAATTCGCGGTCGACGAAGTCCTCGAATTCCTTGCCCACCATCAGCGCCGGCGTCCAGTTGTTCTTTTCCATGTCGGCCATCCAGGACTTGCTCTTCGTGGCCTTTACGATCATGTCCACCAGCGCCTTGCGCTGCTCGGCCGAGATGCCCGGCGCGCCGTAGACACCGCGCCAGTTGCCCAGTTCGACGTTGTAGCCCTGCTCCTTCATGGTCGGGATGTCGATGCCCTTCAGGCGCGTGGCCGAGGTCACCGCAATCGCGCGCATCTTGCCGCTTTCGATGTACTGCTGGAACTCGCTGTAGCCGCTGCCACCCACGCTGACGTTGTTGCCCAGGATGGCCGCGACGGCTTCGCCACCGCCACGGAAGGGCACGTAGTTGACCTTGGACGCATCCAGGCCCACTTCACGCGCCAGCATGGCCGCCGCGATGTGCTCGGTGGACCCGCGCGAGCCACCGCCCCACTTGACGCTGCCCATGTCCTTCTTCATCTGCTCGACCACGTCCTTCATGGTCTTCAGCGGCGAGGCCGCGGGCACCACGAAGACGTTGTATTCGCTGGTCAGGCGCGCAATGGGGGTGGCCTGGGTCACGCTCACCGGCGGCTTGCCGGTGATGATGCCGCCCAGCATCACGGCGCCCATCACCATCAGCGCATTGCCGTCGCCCTTGGACGCGTTGACAAACTGCGCCAGGCCGATGGCACCCGCAGCACCGCCCTTGTTTTCGTAGCTCACGGCGCTGGCCACGCCGGCTTCCTGCAGCGCCTTGCCCAGCGCGCGCCCGGTGGTGTCCCAGCCGCCGCCCGGGTTGGCGGGGATCATCATCTTCAGGTTGGCGGCGGCCTGCGCCGACAGGGGCAGCGCGCCGGTGGCGGCCAAGGCGGCCAGGCTCTTGAGGAAAGTGTCGCGACGCATGGTCTTGTCTCCTGTTGTGGGTATGGGAAAACGCTGAAGGGATGATGGCGCCGGTCGCTGTCAATCGGCTGTCGCCGACCCCCGGGGAATCACCAAGACCTGCGTCTGCCGGCGCTTCCGGGCACTTAGCTGCCGATAATCCGGGCCGCCCGCACCCGACCCATGAAACTTCTGCTGATCGAAGACAACACCGCGATGCAGACCACGCTGCAGCGCAGCTTCGAACGGCGTGGCATGCAGGTGGTGCTGTGCGGCGACGGTGCACGGGCGCTGGACCGTTGGCGCGCCAGCGTGCCCGACGTGGTGCTGCTGGACCTCACGCTGCCCGGGCAGGACGGCCTGAGCGTGCTGTCGGCCGCACGTGCCGAGGGGCTGACGACGCCGGTGCTCATCCTCACTGCGCGTGGCACGGTGGGCGACCGCATCCTGGGCCTGAACACCGGTGCCGACGACTACCTGGCCAAACCCTTCGACCTGGACGAACTCGAAGCCCGCGTGCGCGCGCTGTGCCGCCGCAGTGCCGCGCGCCCCACCGAGGGCTTGCCAAGCCCCGAGTTCTGCGGCCTGCGCGCCGACCCGGCCAGCGGCGCGGTCTACCTGAACGGCGCCGCGCTGGACCTGACGGTGCGCGAAGCCGCCTTGCTGCGCGCGCTGCTGGTCGCGCCCGGCCAGGCAGTCGCCAAGGACAGGCTGTCCGACCTGGTGTTTGCCGGTGAAACCCAGGTGCAGGCCGACGCCATCGAGGTCGTGGTCTACCGCCTGCGCAAGAAGCTGGTGGGCACGTCGGCCCAGCTGGTCACTCTGCGCGGCCTGGGCTACCTGCTGAAGGACGGTGCATGAACACAGACCGCACTCAGCTGGCGCCAGCGGCCCTGCCCCGCATCTCGCTGCGGCGCTTTCTGCTGCTGGGCATCCTGCTGCCGGTGCTGGGTTTCGTGATCATCAACACCGTCACGCTGTACCGGCAGGCGCTGGCCGCGGCCGACACGGCCTACGACCGCACGCTGCTCGCGTCGGCCAAGGCCATCGGCGAACTGCTGACGGTCAGCGACAGCGGCAACCCGCCCCGCCTGCTGGCCAGCCTGCCCTACAGCGCGCTCGAAGCCTTCGAAGCCGACAACCGCAGCCGCATGGTTTATCGCGTCACCGGGTTTTCGGGCGAGATGGTGTCGGGCTTCGATGACCTGCCGCCGGCAAGACCGCAGGGCCGCACCCGCAGCGTGTATGCCGCGCTGGTGGACTTCTACGACGACAGCTACCAGGGCGAGCCGGTGCGCATGGCCGTTTTGCTGCAACCCGTTTCCGGCCTGGGCGGCCAGGGCATGGCCACCATCCAGGTCGCCGAAACCCTGCAGCTTCGGCGCACGCTGGCGCAAAGCCTGCTTGTGCAGACGCTGTGGCAGCAGGTCTTGCTGGTGGTGCTGATCGCGCTGGTGGTGGTGCTGGTCGTGCAGCGTGCCACCGCGCCCGTGCGCCAGCTCAGCGCGCAGATGCTGGCCCGCGATGAAGCCGACCTGTCGCCCTTGCCGGCCGGCACCGCACCCCGTGAGCTGCAGCCGCTGCTGGACGCCACCAACAAGGTGATGGCCCGCCTGGCCCAGGTGCTGGACCTGCAGAAACGGTTTGTGCGCGACGCGTCGCACCAGCTGCGCACACCGCTGGCGGTGCTGAAGACGCAGGTGCAGTCGGCGCGGCGGGGTGATGTCGACGCGGAACAGGCACTGGCCGAGATCAGCGTCACCGTTGACCGCGCCACCGAACTGGCCAACCAGATGCTGGCGCTGGCCAAGGTCGAACAGTTGCGGCACCAGGGTGACGTGCCGGTGCTGGCCTGGGACCAGATCGTGCGCGCCGTGGCGCTGGACGTGAGCCCCCTGCTGGCTGCCGGCGGCATCGACTTCGACATCGAGACCCAGGCCGCGCCGGTGCGTGCCCACGAATGGGCACTTCGCGAGCTGACCCGCAACCTGCTGCACAACGCGATCAAGCACACACCGGCGGGTGCGCCCCTGTCGGTGTCGGTGTCGGCCCTGGGCGACCGCGCGGTGCTGAAGGTCAGCGACAGCGGCCCGGGCATCGGGCCGGCACAACGCCAGCGCCTGTTCCAGCCTTTTGCAGCCGCTGGTGCCCAGGGTGGTTCCGGTCTGGGTCTGGCCATCTGCCAGGAAATCGTGCAGTCGCTGGGCGGCAGCATCGAACTGCGCAACCGCGAAGACGCCGGCGCGCAGCCCGGCCTGGAAGCCGTGGTTCGCCTGCCCTTGGCGACGGCGACAGGCACCGCGCCATGAATGCCGATTCGCGTGTGCGATTGGACAAGTGGCTGTGGGCCGCGCGTTTTTTCAAGACACGAGCCCTGGCCGCCGAAGACATCGGCCATGGTCGGGTCGAAGTCAACGGCCAGGTCGCCAAGGCCTCGCGTGAACTGAAGCCGGGCGACATGCTGGCGCTGCGCCAGGGGCCGCTGACCCGCACGGTGAAGGTGCTGGGTCTCAGCCAGGCGCGTGGACCGGCGCCCGTGGCGCAGGCCTTGTACGAAGAAACGGCCGAGAGCGTGGCCTTGCGCCTGAAAGCCGCCGAACAGCGCCGGCTGGGTGCCGAACCGGCACAGGCCATCGAACAAGGCCGCCCCACCAAACGCGACCGCCGGCAGCTGGCCGACTGGCAACGCTGGAGCGCCAGCGCCGACGACCTGGACCCCTGAGCCGCGCCGGGCTGGCGCGCGACTTTGTCGAATCCCCCTCTTGAAAGCGCGGGGACTGTCCCCACGTCTTGGCTGCACCCTTTTTGCCCGAGACCATGAACGAGACACCCGATCCCGCACCCAACGCCCCGCAGGCTGAGCCCGGCACCGCCCAGCAAGCCGACCTGAGCCCCGAAGGCCTGAGCGCGCAGCTGGCCGAATGGCAGGCCAAACACACCGAGGCCAACGACGCCTACCTGCGCGCCAAGGCCGAAGCCGAAAACACCCGCCGACGTGCGGATGAAGAGGTGTCGAAGGCCCGCAAGTTCGCCATCGAAAGTTTTGCCGACAGCCTGCTGCCGGTGCGCGACAGCCTGGAAGCCGCCATCGCCATGCCCGACGCCCCCGTGGCGCAGGTGCTGGAAGGTGTGCACGCCACGCTGCGCCAGCTGACGGCGGCGCTGGAACGCAACAAGGTGCTGGTCATCGCGCCGCCCGCCGGCACCAAGTTCGACCCCCACCAGCACCAGGCCATCAGCGTGGTGCCGGCCGAACACGAAGCCGGCACGGTGGTCACCGTGCTGCAGAAGGGTTACCTCATCGCCGACCGTGTGCTGCGGCCCGCGCTGGTGACGGTGGCCGCGCCGAAATAGGCCGCTTTCACGCCTGATCGGCCTTGAAAGCCGGCAAGTTATCCACAACTCCAGATCAACTGAATTACTCCTGAAGGGGCGAAGAACATGGGAAAGATCATCGGCATCGACCTGGGCACCACGAACTCGTGCGTGGCCATCATGGAAGGCAACACCACCAAGGTGATCGAAAACAGCGAAGGTGCACGCACCACGCCGTCGATCATTGCCTACCAAGAGGACGGTGAGATCCTGGTCGGCGCCAGCGCCAAGCGCCAGAGCGTGACCAACCCGCGCAACACGCTGTACGCGGTGAAGCGCCTGATCGGCCGAAAGTTCACCGAAAAGGAAGTGCAGAAGGACATCGGCCTGATGCCCTTCACCATCGCCGCGGCCGACAACGGCGACGCGTGGGTCGAAGTGCGTGGCAAGAAGATGGCACCGCCGCAGGTGTCGGCCGAAGTGCTGCGCAAGATGAAAAAAACCGCCGAGGACTACCTGGGCGAAGAAGTCACCGAAGCCGTGATCACGGTGCCGGCCTACTTCAACGACAGCCAGCGCCAGGCGACCAAGGACGCTGGCCGCATCGCCGGCCTGGACGTCAAGCGCATCATCAACGAACCCACCGCCGCGGCCCTGGCCTTCGGCCTGGACAAACACGGCAAGGGCGACCGCAAGATCGCGGTGTTCGACCTGGGCGGCGGCACCTTCGACATCAGCATCATCGAGATTGCCGATGTCGACGGTGAAAAGCAGTTCGAGGTGCTGTCGACCAACGGCGACACCTTCCTGGGCGGTGAAGACTTCGACCAGCGTGTCATCGACTACATCGTGGCCGAGTTCCGCAAGGAACAGGGTGTCGACTTGACCAAGGACGTGCTGGCCCTGCAGCGGCTGAAGGAAGCCGCTGAAAAGGCCAAGATCGAGCTGAGCAACAGCACGCAGACCGACATCAACCTGCCCTACATCACGGCCGATGCCTCAGGCCCCAAGCACCTGAACATCAAGCTCACACGCGCCAAGCTGGAAAGCCTGGTCGACGAGTTGATCTCGCGCACCATCGAACCCTGCCGCATCGCGGTCAAGGACGCAGGCGTGAAGCTGACCGAGATCGACGACGTGATCCTGGTCGGTGGCATGTCGCGCATGCCCAAGGTGCAGGAGAAGGTGAAGGAATTCTTCGGCAAGGAGCCGCGCAAGGACGTGAACCCCGACGAAGCCGTGGCCGTGGGTGCCGCCATCCAGGGCCAGGTGCTGGGTGGTGACCGCACCGACGTGCTGCTGCTGGACGTGACGCCGCTGTCGCTGGGCATCGAAACGCTCGGCGGGGTCATGACCAAGATGATCAAGAAGAACACCACGATCCCGACCAAGTTCGCGCAGACCTTCAGCACCGCCGACGACAACCAGCCGGCCGTGACGATCAAGGTCTACCAGGGTGAACGTGAGCTGGCATCCGGCAACAAGAGCCTGGGTGAGTTCAACCTCGAAGGCATCCCGCCTTCGCCGCGTGGCCTGCCGCAGATCGAAGTCACCTTCGACATCGACGCCAACGGCATCCTGCACGTCAGCGCCAAGGACAAGGGCACCGGCAAGGAAAACAAGATCACCATCAAGGCCAACTCGGGCCTGAGCGAGGAAGAGATCCAGAAGATGGTGAAGGACGCCGAGCTCAATGCCGGCGAAGACGCCAAGAAGGTGGAACTCGTGCAAGCCCGCAACCAGGCCGACGCCATGCTGCACAGCGTGAAGAAGAGCGTGGCCGAACATGGCGACAAGCTCGACGCGGCCGAGAAGGAGAAGATCGAAGCCGCGCTGAAGGATGTCGAGGAAGCCATCAAGAGCGACGACAAGGCGACCATCGAAGCCAAGACCGAAGCGCTGATGACGGCCAGCCAGAAGCTGGGCGAGAAGATGTATGCCGACACCCAGGCGGCGCAAGCCGCGGCCGGTGCGGCGGCCGGTGCCGGCCCGGGTGCGGCAGCAGGCGAAGCGCCGCAGCAAGCCAAGGCGGCCGACGACAACGTGGTCGACGCGGAGTTCAAGGAAGTGAAGAAGTGACCTTTCCGGCGGGCCATGGGCCCACCGGAACCCCATCGCCGCGTTCGACCCCCCGGGCCTGCCCCGGCGGTCCACGCGGCGGCTTCACTTTGTAGCCATCAGAGGATCCATGGCCAAGCGCGACTACTACGACGTCCTGGGTGTGCCCAAGAACGCGACCGAAGACGACATCAAGAAGGCTTATCGCAAGCTGGCGATGAAGCACCACCCCGACCGCAACCAGGGTGACAACGCCAAGGCGTCGGAAGAGAAGTTCAAGGAAGCCAAAGAGGCCTACGAGATGCTCTCCGACGGCCAGAAGCGTGCCGCCTACGACCAGTACGGTCACGCCGGTGTCGACCCCAACATGGGCGGCCGCCCGGGCGGGCCCGGGGGTGAAGGTTTCGGCGGCTTTGCCGAAGCCTTCGGCGACATCTTCGGCGACATCTTCGGCGGTGCTGCGGCCGGTGGTGGTGGCCGGCGTGGCGGTGGTGGTGGCCAGCAGGTCTACCGCGGCAGCGACCTCAGCTATGCGATGGAGATCACGCTCGAAGAAGCGGCATTCGGCAAGGACACGCAGATCCGCGTGCCCACCTGGGAAGGCTGCGAAACCTGCAAGGGCACCGGCGCCAAGCCCGGCACCCAGCCCAAGACCTGCACCACCTGCAACGGCAGTGGCACGGTGCACCTGCGCCAGGGCTTCTTCAGCATCCAGCAAACCTGCCCGCACTGCCACGGCACGGGCAAGATCATTCCCGAGCCCTGCACCACCTGCAACGGCGCCGGCAAGATCAAGAAGCAGAAGACGCTGGAGGTGAAGATTCCCGCCGGCATCAACGAAGGCATGCGCATCCGCAGCGCCGGCAACGGCGAGCCCGGCACCAATGGGGGCCCGGCGGGCGACCTGTACATCGAGATCCGCGTCAAGCAGCACGAGATCTTCGAACGCGACGGCGACGACCTGCACTGCACGGTGCCGGTGGGCCTGACCACGGTGGCGCTGGGCGGCACCATCGAAGTGCCGACGCTGGGCAACCGGGCCGAGATCGAGTTGCCCGAAGGCACGCAGCACGGCAAGACCTTCCGCCTGCGCGGCAAGGGCATCAAGGGCCTGCGCAGCAGCTACCCGGGTGACCTGTACTGCCATGTGTCGGTGGAAACGCCGGTGAAGATCACCGAGCACCAGCGCAAGCTGCTGAAGGAACTGGACGACTCCTTCAAGAAGTCGGGTGACCGGCATTCGCCCAACACCAAGACCTGGACCGACCGCGTGAAGGACCTCTTCAAGTAGGGTGCGCTGGGGCCGATATCCAGGGGTTGATCGCTCACCCTCTGGTCGATGCTCCCCTTTCCACAGAAGCGCACGTCTTTCAGCCTGACCGACCCGTGCCCGGGGGCGTGAGCGTCGGCATGAAACGCTTCGACAGCGCTTGCGCGCAGGAACTGCGGGTGCAATCCAGGCTTTTCAGCGCCTTGAATTGCCCGGGGATGGCGATACTGGGCCTTGATCCTGCGGAAGCCCCCTGCCTTGCCGTGATGCCCAAACCTTTCGCCCGTTGCCGTCGACGCCCTGCCCAGCCGGTCCGCTGTCCTCGACAGGCAAGCTGGACCGCTTCGCCCTCGCGCGCGCATGGAGCTTGCTGATGCAACAGCTTGATCGCGAGGTCACCAAGTCCCATGCACTGGTGATCGATGGCAACCCGGCCTCACGCAGTGTGCTGTTGCAGCATCTGCGCGAGTTCGGCTTCGGCAGCGTCAAGGCGGTGGGCCGTGTGACCGACGCACGGGATCAGCTGGAACACCGAAAATTCGACCTGGTGGTGTGCGACAACCACTTCGAAAACAGCACCGAGTCCGGCCAGGACCTGCTTGAGGAACTGCGTCGCGAGCAGATGCTGCCCTACTCGACCGTGTTCGTGATGGTCACGGGCGACGCAACCTACCAGCGTGTGGCCGAGGCGGCCGAAGCGGCGCTGGACAGCTACCTGATCAAGCCCTTCTCGGCCAACACGCTGTTCGAACGGCTCAGGGAAGCGCGCAACCGCAAGCGGGTGCTCAAGGACATCTTTGTCGCCATGGAAGCCAAGCAGCACGAGCTGGCCGCCCAGCTGTGCCTGAACCGCTTCCACGCGCGTGACAACTACTGGCTCTACGCCGCGCGCATCGGGGCCGAATTGCTGCTCATGCTCAAGCGCAACGAAGAAGCCAAGCAGCTCTTCGACGCCGTGGTGGCCGCCAAGGCCGTGCCATGGGCGCGCCTGGGCGTGGCCCGGGTGCAGTTGGCCGAAGGTGAGGTGATGCAGGCACGCCGCACGCTCGAATCGCTGCTGGGCGATCAGCCCCAGTACGCGGACTCCTACGACGTGATGGGCAAGGTGCAGATGGAACAGGGTCAGCTGGAACAGGCGCTGGCCACCTACCGGACAGCAGCCACCATCACGCCCGGCTGCATCCTGCGCCTGCAGCACTGTGGCACGCTCAGCTTCTATGCCGGCGACTCTCCTGCAGCCATCCATATGCTGGAACGCACCTGGCAGATGGGCAACAAGTCGCGGCTGTTCGACGTGCTGTCGATGATGCTGCTGGCCTTCTTGCGCTTCGACAACCGGGACACCAAAGGCCTGGAGATCGCCTGCGACGTGTTGCGCCGTTTTTCGGGCGATCACCCGCAGTCGGTGCGGCTGCGCCGGATGGCACAGCACGGCGAGATCCTGAGCGCGCTGCTGGCCGGCAAAACAGCCCACGGCGTGCTGACGGCGCGGGAATCACTGGTCGATGTCCAGCGACCGGACTTCGACATGGAAGCCGGGACCAATATGCTGTCCCTGTGGTCGCGCTTGGACATGGCTGGCATCGAGTTGCCCGAACTGCAGCAGGTGACGCAGACCGTGGCAAAACGCTTTTCAGTTTCCAAAGCCGCCAACGAGGTACTGATCGCAGCTTCTCGCCGACACGCGGTGGCCGCAGAGTGGATCCGCGACACCCACGCCGAAGTGATGCAGCTGGCCGAAAAGGCGATGGATCACGCGGTCAAGGGTGACCCCAAACGGGCGGTGCAGACGCTGCTGCAGCACGGCAGGGAAACCGGCAATGCCAAGCTGATCGAGATGGCCGGGCTGGTGGCCCGCCGGCATGAAGAGCGCATCGAAGGCGTGGACGAACTGCTCAGCGCAGCCGGTGTGCTGGCGCACCGCTACTGCGCACCGGCCACGCACATTGCAGGCGTTCGCCGCAGCAACCGCTCGGCGGGTGGCCTGGTGCTGCGCGCGGCCGCGCGCACGGCCTGACGCCCTAGAACAGTTCGCCCTGCCCCGTGGCCCGGCCCGGTGGCCGGAAACGCGACAGGTCGAGAGTCAGCCGCTGCCGGTTCAGGCCCAGGCTGCTGCAGGCCTTTTCGAAACGCTGGCGCAAGAGCTGCGCCCACACGCCCTGCCCCGTCATGCGGGTGCCGAAATGGCTGTCGTAGTCCTTGCCACCGCGCATGTCACGCACACGAGCCATGATGCGTTCGGCCTTGTCGGGCACGTGCTGCTGCAGCCACTGCTGGAACAGCGGGTTCACTTCCCAGGGCAAGCGCAGCACGATGCTGAAGGCCGACGTGGCACCGGCATCGCGGGCCGCTTCGAGGATGCGCTCGAGCTCGGGCTCGTTCAGGAAGGGAATCACCGGCGAAACGCTCACCCCCACCGGAATGCCCGCCTGCGCCAGCGCCTGGATGGTCTGCAAGCGCCGCGCCGGAGAAGCGGCACGCGGCTCCAGCGTGCGTGCCAGCTGGCTGTCCAGCGTGGTGATGGACACGTACACCGCCGCCATGCGCTGTTGTGCCATCGGCGCGATGAGGTCGATGTCGCGCTCGACCAGGCTGGACTTGGTGATGATGGAAAACGGGTGCTGCGCCTGCGACAGCACTTCGATGATCGACCGGGTGATGCGCAGGCGCCGTTCTGCGGGCTGGTAGGCGTCGGTGACCGAACCGATGTTCAGCTGCGCCGGCGTGAAACCCTTGCTGGCCATCGCTTCGCGCAACCTTTCGGCGGCGTTGACCTTGGCCACGATGCGGGTCTCGAAGTCGAGGCCGGGCGACAGGTTCAGGTAGCTGTGCGTCGGCCTGGCGTAGCAGTAGATGCAGCCGTGCTCGCAGCCCCGGTAGGGGTTGATCGAGATGTCGAAACCGATGTCAGGCGAATCGTTGCCGGACAGGATGCGGTTGACGTGTTCTTCGCTCACCTGCGTGAGCGGCGGCAGGTGCTCTTCGTCTGCCGCCTGCTGCAGCGTGCCCCAGCCGTCGTCGAAGTCGACGCGGGTGTCGGTGCTGAAGCGGTGCTCCATCGCCCACACGGTGCCACGCCCCTTCAGCGCGCCGGCGGGTGCGTACATCAAGGTGGCCTGGGCTTGTGGGTTCGGGTTCGGCATACTGTGAATATATCCAGTATGCATTTGCACCGCAAGACAGCTGCACCCCAGCCGCAGCGGGAAAGCTCAGTACTCTGCGCTCGACGAACCCGGTGCCATGTTGTCGAACTTCGTCAGCTTGTTCAGGAACACCAGTTTCACCGTGCCCACCGGCCCATTGCGCTGCTTCGCAATCACGATTTCGGCCACACCCGGCTCCTTGCTGGCCTCCTTGGTGTAGTAGTCGTCGCGGTAGATGAACATGATGATGTCCGCGTCCTGTTCGATGGCGCCCGACTCTCGCAAGTCGCTCATCATCGGCCGCTTGTCCGGCCGTGTTTCCACGCTGCGGTTCAGCTGCGACAGCGCAATCACCGGGCACTGCAGTTCCTTGGCCAGCGCCTTCAGACCGCGCGAGATTTCGCCCAGTTCGGTGGCGCGGTTTTCGTCGCTGCCGCCACTGCCGCTCATCAGCTGCAGGTAGTCGACCACGATCAGGCCCAGCGTGCCGCCGAACTGCCGCGCCATGCGGCGCGCGCGGGCGCGCAGTTCCGCCGCGGTCAGGCCCGCGGTTTCGTCGATGAACATGTTCACCTGGCCGAGCTTTTCCACCGCCTCGGCCAGCCGGCCCCATTCGTCGTCGGCCAGCTTGCCGGTACGCAGGTGCTGCTGGTTGATGCGCCCGAGCGACCCCACCATGCGCAGCGCCAGCTGCGAGGCGCCCATTTCCATGGAAAACACGACCACCGGCAGCTCTTCCTTCACACACACGTGCTCGGCGATGTTCAGCGCGAAGGCGGTCTTGCCCATCGACGGGCGCGCGGCCAGCACGATCAGGTCGCCCTTCTGCAGGCCAGCCGTCATGCTGTCCAGATCGTAGTAACCGGTGCGCACGCCGGTCACGTCTTCAGCGCCGTTTTCGGCCAGTTCGTTGACACGGTCCAGCAGCGCCACCACCAGCTTGTCCATGCCCTGGAAGCCCTGCTTCTGGCGCGAACCTTCTTCGCCGATCTTCAGGATCTTGCCTTCGGCTTCGTCCAGGATCTGGCTCACCTGACGGCCCTCGCGGTTGAAGGCCGCGGTGGCGATTTCGTCGCTGGCGGCGATCAGTTTGCGCAGCACCGCGCGCTCGCGCACGATCTCGGCGTAGCGGCGCATGTTGGCGGCGCTGGGCACACTCTGCGCCAAGGCGTTCAGGTAGGCCAGGCCGCCACTTTCGTCGGCCTTGCCCAGGCTTTGCAGCTGCTCGAAGACGGTGATCACGTCGGCCGGCCGGCTGTGCTGCACGAGGCCGGCGATGGCGCCGAAGATCAGGCGGTGTTCGTAGCGGTAGAAGTCGCTGTCGGTCAGCAACTCGGCCGCGCGGTCCCAGGCCAGGTTGTCCAGCAGCAGGCCGCCCAGCACGCTTTGTTCGGCTTCAACCGAATGGGGTGGCACGCGCAGGCGCGCCACCTCGTCGTCGCGCTGGGTGGGGGTGTCGCGGGGGTCGACGATCAGGTTCATGGTGTGACCTTAGTGCCTGGGTGGCTGCACGGCAGAGAGAGAAAGCCCCAGCACGATGGATGCCAGGCTTGGCACGGCTTGTGCGCGCTGTGGGTAAGTGTGTGGATGACCCTTGCTCAGCCTGTGCAAAGCGCGCGGCACAAAAACAAAAGCCGGCTGATGCCGGCCTTTGTGAATGCGGAAACAACGATCAGTCGGCCTGGGCCACCACGTGCACGGTGACTTCCACCACCACGTCGTGGTGCGGCGCCACGGTGACCGGGTGCTCGCCCACGGTCTTCAGCGGACCGGTGGGCATGCGCACCTGCGACTTGGCGATCTGCAGGCCCATCTTGACCAGCGCTTCAGCCACGTCGTTGTTGGTGACCGAACCGAACAGGCGGCCGTCGACGCCGGCCTTCTGCACCACACGCACGGTCTTGCCGGCGAGTTGTTCGCCCAGCGCCTTGGCGGCGTCGAGCTTGGCTTGTGCGGCCTTTTCCAGCTCGGCACGGCGGCCTTCGAATTCCTTGATCGCGGCTTCGGTGGCGCGGCGCGCCAGCTTGGTCGGGATCAGGTAGTTGCGGGCGTAACCCGGCTTGACGTTGACCACGTCGCCCAGGTTGCCGAGGTTGCCGACCTTCTCGAGAAGAATGATTTGCATGTCGGCTCCTTAGACCTTGTGCTGGTCAGAGTACGGCAGCAGCGCCAGGAAGCGCGCACGCTTGATGGCGGTGGTCAGCTTGCGCTGGAAGAAAGCGCGCGTGCCGGTCAGGCGAGCGGGCGTGATCTTGCCGTTTTCGCCGATGAAATCGCGCAGCGTGTCGATTTCCTTGTAGTCGATCTCGGTGACACCGGCCACCGTGAAGCGGCAGAAGCGCTTGCGGCGGAACAGCAGGGACTGGTTGTTGCGCTTGGGGCGCTTGTCCTTGGAAAAACGACCTTTACCACGTGGCGGGGGCATATGAGCTCCTACTTAAATCTGATTCGATCCGGATGAACCGGCCGGGCCTTCTTCACCTGTATTCGACACAGGGTCTGGCTCGACCGACGTGATGTGGAACAGCAGTCCGCGCCCATTGCGTGTGCTGGTGATGAAGCCTGCAAAGAGGCCTGCACTTCCCAGCGCCAGCGGCACCAGCGCCTGCGTGATCGCCCCGATCGCCAGCGCCTTGATCTCCATCGAGACCTTGCGGGGCTGTCCGTCTTCGCTGACCGTGGACTCGTGCTTCAAGCTCAAGTCCAGGGCCGGCAAGCCGGCGGGGGTGTAACGCTGCGCCGCGCGCTCCACCAGGGTGGCTGACAAGATCAAGCGGTTCATGCCGCAGGTTCGTGCACAGCCGCCCAGGCGGGCAAGGGCAACAAGATCAGGCCGTGGCCTCCTGGCGTTCCTTGCGGGCTTCTTCGCGCTCGACCGCCTTCATCATGATGGACGGGGTGGTCTCGGCCTTGGCTTTCACCACGGTCATGTGGCGCAGCACGGCGTCGTTGAAGCGGAAGCCGGTTTCGATCTCCGTCAGCGTTTCGTTGCTGACTTCGATGTTCAGGCACAGGTAATGGGCCTTCACCAGCTTCTGGATCATGTAGGCCAGCTGACGCCGGCCCCAATCTTCGACGCGGTGCACCTTGCCGCCCGCAGCGGTGACGGTGGTCTTGTAGCGTTCCAGCATGGCCGGAACCTGTTCGCTTTGATCCGGATGGATCAGCAGAACGATCTCATAGTGACGCATGAATACTCCTTGTCACGGGGTGTGGACCTGAAACGTCGGGTGTGGAAGCTGCCCCGATGCGTCGACATGACGGGTGCAGCAAGGAAAGCCCGCGAGTATAGCAGGCGGCAGGCCCGAAACCGGGCTGGCCCAGTGCCGTCTCAGCCTGCCAGCCAGCGCCGCTGGGCCGCCAAGGCCACCGTGGCGCGAAAGTCGGGCCGCGGCAGTTCGGTCAACAGCGCCGGCCACAGCTTGAGCAGCACCTCGGCCGTGGCCAGGGTGTCGGCCGCGGCCTGGTGGCGCACGGCGCAGTGGATGGACAGGGCCAACATCCATTCGTCCAGCGAACGGGCCTTGACCTGCGGTTTCAGCACGGCTGCCAGCGGTTCCAGGTCGAGCCAGCCGCCGGCAGGCAGCGGCAGGCCTTCCGATTGCAGTGCCCGTTCGATCAGTGTGCGGTCGAAAGCGGCATGGAAGGCAATCAGCGGCGAGTCCCCCACGAAGTCCAGGAAACCTTGCAAGGCCGCCCGGCGTTCAACACCGGCACGCTGCGCACCCACGCCGATGCCATGCAGAAGGATGTTCTGACGGTCGGGTGCGGCCACCGTCTGCGGCTGCTGCAGCACCACTTCGAAGCTGTCGCCCAGGTCGATGTGCGGCTTGTTCACGGGCCCGGCACCGTCGACACGCACCACGATGGCGGCGATGGCCAGCAGGCGGTCGTTGCGTGCGTCCAGGCCGCTGGACTCGACGTCCAGCACCACCCAGCGGGCGTTGCCCCTGGCACCGCCGGCCTGCGGCGCCTTGCGCCAGGGCAGCCAGTTGTCGAGCCAGCTCATGTGTCGCCCCGCCTCAACGCCGGTAGTCCAGCTCGATGCGCTGCTGCAGCGCACGCGCCATGCGCATGGTTTCCTTGAGCATGCGGCGGTCGATGTCGTTGAGCGTGTTGACGTCGATCAGGTTGGGGTTGCCTTCGACCGCGTCATTGACCACGTCGGTGCCGCGCAACTGCACCTGCAGACGCAGCATCTGCAGGAACTCGAAGCCGGCGATCCAGGCCTGGCCTTCCTGCGGCGCCACCCGCATCAACGGCGCCGCAGCTTCGAGCCGCGCCCGGGTGCTCAGCGCGGGCAGGCCATGCGCCAGGGCATACAGGCGCGCGGCATCGACAAACAGCGCCGTGCCCTGCAGTTTCAGGTCCAGCCAGGCGTGGCCACCTTCGTCGCGCGTGTCCAGCGCACCACGCCAGTTCAGCGGTGGGCCGTGTTGCAGCGCGTTGTCGGCCATCTGCTTGACAAAACGCGGCACGCGCGCGGGCATGTTCGCCAGCAGTTCCTGCAGCGGCTGCACCAGCGCCACGTTGCCGTGCAGCGGCCGCAGGTCGAAGTAGATGCTGGCCTTGAGCAGGTCTTCCGGGGCACCTTGTTCGACCCACTGCGCAAAGCGGCCGCCCCATTCCTGCGTCGTCAGGCAGCAGTCGGCGTTGCGCGCCATCACACCGCCCTTGCAAAGGGGGTAGCCACATTCATCGAGCGCATCGTTGACTTCGGCGCCCAGCGCCATCCAGGCTGCACGGTCGACATCCGGCTGCTGGCTGTCGAAGACCAGGCCGTTGTCCTGGTCGGTGGCCACCGTCTGTTCGCTGCGGCCTTCGGACCCGAAGGCCACCCAGCAGGCCCTGGACAGGTCGGCGCCGCGGCGCAGCGCCACCAGGTGCACCAGGCGCGCGGTGAGCAGGTCATTCAGGTGGCTGATGAGTTCGGTCAGCTGCCGCGCCTGCACACCCTGTCCCAGCAGGCTGCGTGCAAAGTCGCGGATGCCTGTGGCCAGCAGCTTCAGGCTGGCCAGGTCCTGCGCCGCGCGGATGCCGCTGCCCAGCTGCTTGAGCGACAGCCGCTGCAGCGCAAAGAGGTCACGCTCGGAAACGATGTTGACGGCCCGCCCGGCCTGCGTGACCGGCACATGGCGCAGGCCGTGCTGCGACATCAGCAGCGCGGCGTCCTGCAGCGTGTGGTCCACCGTCAGGCTGTGCACCGGATGGCTCATGACCTGGCCGATGGGCGTGTGCAGCGGCAACTGCGGCAGGGTGACACGGCCCAGGATGTCGTGCCGCGTCAGGATGCCTTGCGGCGCACCCAGGGTGTCCACCACCAGCACCGAACCCACCCGGCGGTCGTGCATCTGCTGCAAGGCATCGTGCAGCGGTGTGCCGGCATCACAAGCCAGCGGCTGCCGCGGCGGCAACTGGCCCAGGCTCTTCTCCAGCGACTGCTCGGCCAGCGCCTGCGAAGACCAGCTCGCCTGCACGGCGCGCCGCGAAAGGTCGAGCATGTGAGCCACGCGGCGGTTCAGGAAGTCGGCAAACGGCGGACTGACCTCGGCCAGCTGCTGCACCCGCTCAGCCGGCACCTGCAGGCAGAAGGTGTCTTCGTTGGCGGTGTAGGTGGCGGTCACGGGCCGACCCGCCAGCAACGCGCCCACCGGGAAAAGGTCGCCGGCCACGTACTCGAATTGCCCCGCGGTGTCTGACGACGTGTCGGCCAGGCCCTTGCGGCCGGTGACACTGCCCTGGCGGATGCACAGCAGCGCGTTCACCTGGCCGCTGGACGGATCCAGCACCACTTCGCCAGGCGCGAAGTACAGCTGCGTGGCGGCGGAAACAAAAGCCGCCACGTCCTGTTCACGCATGCGCGAAAAAGGCAGCACACGCGTGAGCTCGACGCTCAGGTTGCCGATGAGGCTGCTGGAAGGCGAGCTGCGCGCTTCGGGTTCGGTCATCGGGGCCACACCTGTGCGTTGTGATGCCTCTGATCGTAGGCCGACAAGGCCCGCCGAGGCACTTCTGTGCAGCACCGGTGACTGACCTGGATCAAGCGCGCGATGCGTACCGACCAAGAAAAAGGGCCGCACCTTGCGGCGCGGCCCTTCAGCACGGGGAAGCCCCGATCAGGACTTGCTCGGCACCAGGTTCGGGTAGCGCACGTGCTCCACCAGTTCCTGCGTGTCGGCAGAAGGAGCAGGTGTCAGCAGGCTCACGATGATGATCACCGCAAAGCCCAAGGGCACGCCGAAGATGCCGGCCGAGATCGGCAGGATGCCGAACCACAGTTCCACCGGCGAGGTGACACCGAAGACGCCGCGCATCCAGGCTTGTGTCGTGACCATGTAATAGAACGTGATGCCCAGGCCGGAAATCATGCCCAGCACGGCGCCCCACTTGTTGGCCCGCTTCCAGAAGATGCCCAGGGTCAGCGCCGGGAAAAACGCGGCCGCGGCAAACGAGAAGGCTGCAGACACCAGGAACAGGATGTCGGCCGGCTTCTGCGCTGCCACGAAGGCAGCCGCAAGCGCCACCACCAGCAGCAGCACCTTGGAGATCATCACCCGGCGCGCGGTGGGCGCGTTCGGGTCGATCATCTTGTAGTACAGGTCGTGCGACAGCGCGTTGGCAATCGTCAGCAGCAGGCCGTCGGCCGTTGACAGCGCAGCAGCCAGACCACCGGCAGCCACCATGCCGGACACCACGTAGGGCAGACCGGAGATTTCCGGCGCAGCCAGCACGATGATGTCGCCACCGATGCGCATTTCACCCAGCTGGAAGATGCCGTCCTTGTTGATGTCCACCACCGACAGCAGTGCCGGGTCAACCTTGGTCCAGGCCGAGACCCAACCTGGCAACTGGTCGAACGGTGTGCCCACGAGCACGTTGAACACCTCGTACTTGACCAGCACCGCCAGGGCAGGCGCCGTGAAGTACAGCAGGAAGATGAAGAACAGCGACCAGGTCACCGACGCACGTGCGTCCTTCACCGACGGCGTGGTGTAGTAGCGCATCAGGATGTGCGGCAGCGCGGCTGTACCCACCATCAGGCAGAACACCAGGGCCAGGAAGTTGCGGCGTGACTCGTTGAAGGTCTTCTGCGCCGCGGCATCGCCATCGGGGTTGCCGGCGTACTGCGCGGCGTGGCGCGGCATGCCAGCCAGCGGCTTGGCACGGCCGTCGGCAGCTGCCTTAGCTGCCGTCCAGGCCCTTCTGGCGGCCGCATCGTCGGCGGGCACGGCTGCCAAAGCCTTCTCGGCAGCCTGCACTTCAGCCAGCGGCGCGTTGGCGGCCTTCAGGTCTTCGACCTTCTTGGCCGCAGCGGCCTTGTCGGCGGCCAGGGCCGTCGGCACGTCCGCCAGCTTGGCGGCCAGCGTGTCCGACTGCTGCTTGAAGATGGCGATGACTTCCTTTTCCTTCGGGTCGTCGATCAACTCCTTTTCCTTGGCCGTGACCTTCTCGAGCTGGTAGCCGTACACCGCCTGAGGAATCGGCACACCTGTCTGCTTCACCGACAGCCACACCACCGGGATCATGTAGGCAATGATCAGGATGATGTACTGCGCCACCTGCGTCCACGTGACCGCCCGCATGCCGCCCAGGAACGAGCAGACCAGGATGCCACCCAGACCGACGAAGATGCCGATCTCGAAGGCCAGACCCGACAGGCGCGTGGTGATCAGGCCGACGCCGTAGATCTGCGCCACCACGTAGGTGAAGGAGCAGAGGATGGCGGCCAGGATGCCGATGAAGCGCGGCAGGTTGCCTTCATAACGTGCACCCAGGAAGTCGGGAATCGTGAACTGCCCGAACTTGCGCAGGTAAGGCGCCAGGAACAGGGCCACCAGGCAGTAACCGCCGGTCCAGCCCATGATGAAGGCCAGGCCGCCGTAACCCGTGAGGTACAGCGTGCCGGCCATGGCGATGAACGACGCCGCGCTCATCCAGTCGGCGCCGGTGGCCATGCCGTTGTAGATGGCTGGCACGCGGCGGCCGGCCACGTAGTACTCGGCCGCGTCGTTGGTGCGGCTCATGATGCCGATGCCGGCATACAGCGCCACGGTGGCGAACAGGAACACCAGGCCGATCGCTGCTCGCGACAAGCCCATCTGTTCGGCAATGGCCAGCACGATCACAAAGGCGATGAAGCCTCCGGTGTACCAGCCGTAAATCTTGTTGAGCCCCTTCTTGAAAGCCGCATTGGCTTCTTTGTTGGAGACACCCGATTGGGGTTCGAAACTCAAGCCTGCCATGTCATTCCTCCTCGGCCACGCCGTGTTCGATGTCCAGCTTGTTCATGTAGTGCGCGTAGTACCAGATGATCGCCACATAAATGACCAAGGCCCCTTGTGCACCCATCCAGTAGCTGAAGGGCCAGCCGAAAAAAGTGAAGTTCAGGTCGCGGGCAAAGTAGCTCACGACAAACGTCACCACAAACCAGATCGCCATGAGGATCGCGGTGATCCTCAGGTTCTTCTGCCAGTAGCGTTGGTGGTTCTCACTCACCTTCATTGCGGTCACCTCTTTCTTCAGTGGGCCCAAGCCAGGCCTGTTCTCCATACACCCCGCCGCCGGTTGATTGGCAGCACCCCAAAAACCTTCACGGTGCGGGCTGCGCTCAAGGTGCAGCCGTCCCCACCAGCAAACCCGTTTCGCGTTCGAGCTGCGCGGCCACCTTGGGCTCGAAGCCCTTCAGGTGGCGGATGATCTTCACCGCCTCGTCGGGCTGGTGGCGGTCGACATGCACCCTCGCCAGTTGGTACCAGCCGTAAGGGCTCATCGGCTGCAGTTCGGTGTTGCGCTTCAGGGCCGTCACGGCCTCTTCATACCGCTGCAGGCGGATCAGCACCAAACCCAGGCCATACCAGGCGCGGTCGAGTTCAGGGCCCAGTTCGGTGGCGCGCTGGAAAGCCGCACGGGCCTCGTCCAGTTGCTCGGCCGCCTCGAGCATGAAACCATGGTTGAACCAGGTGGCGGCGTGATCGGGCCGAAGCAGCACCAGACGGCTGGAGTCGGCCAGCGCTTCGGGCAACCGATTGGCCTGTGTCTGCAAGTGGGCTCGACTGGCCAGCGCGTAGACATCGTCGGGCCAGCGCGCAAGCATCTGGTTGAACACACCCAGCGCGGCTGCGTTGCGACCCAGCACGAGCAGCACGATGGCCTGCAACTTGAGCCACAGGTACTCGAATCGTTGCATGCTGAAGCGGTTCATCGGCATCCGGATTGGCCCAACATGTTTGAAGTGATGCACAGGTCTGCCTTTTCAAAGGTGACCACCACGTACAGGATGGAAAGCAGCAGGAAGGTGACCAGCGGCACCTGCGCATCGGACACCTGCTTGGGCGTGATCTTGCGAACCGGCAGCGTGAAGGGCTTGCTCAGCACCTGCAGCAGCTTGTAGAAGAAGTTGCTGTCGCGCTTGGCCCCTGCCAGCACGTAAAGAATGCCCTGCCCGATCAGCGCCAACAGGGCGATGTACAAAACCAGTTGAACGACATTCAGAACCGTGAGCATGGGCTGTCCATTTGACTGGGCCCGACTGTTTTGCTTGGCGCTTACGGCTCTCTGACGAAAGCGGCCGGCCCCGGCACAAGCACCCATAGGGCTTTCCCTGAATAGGGGTGTAGCGCACAGACAAGAAAAGGGGCCCGAGGGCCCCTTCTTTCAGCCACAGCGGCTTTCAGCGCTTGGCCAGGCGCTGCCAGGTCTCGATGATCGTGTCGGGGTTCAGGGACATCGACACGATGCCTTCGGCGGCCAGCCAGTCGGCGAAGTCGGGGTGGTCGCTGGGGCCCTGGCCACAGATGCCCACGTACTTGCCGGTGGCCCGGCAGGCGGTGATGGCCCGCGAGATCAGCGCTTTGACCGCGGGGTCGCGTTCGTCGAAGTCGTGTGCCAGTTGCTCCAGACCCGAGTCGCGGTCCAGGCCCAAGGTGAGCTGCGTCAGGTCATTGCTGCCGATGGACATGCCGTCGAAATGCTCCAGGAACTGGTCGGCCAGGATGGCGTTGCTGGGCACCTCGCACATCATGATCAGGCGCAGGCCGTCGGTGCCGCCGTCAGCCGCACGCTTCAGGCCGCGCTCGGCCAGCATGCGCACCACGGTTTCGGCCTGCTTCACGGTGCGCACGAAAGGCACCATGATCTCGACGTTGTCCAGGCCCATCTCGGTGCGTACCCGCTTCAGCGCTTCGCACTCCATCGCAAAGGCATCGCTGAATTCACCGCTGATGTAGCGGCTGGCGCCCCGGAAACCCAGCATCGGGTTTTCTTCGTCGGGTTCGTAGCGGGTGCCGCCGATCAGCTTGCGGTATTCGTTGCTCTTGAAGTCCGACAGCCGCACGATCACCGACTTGGGCCAGAAGGCCGCCGCGATGGTGCTGATGCCTTCGACCAGCTTGTCGACGTAGAAAGCCCGCGGCGAGGCATGGCCCCGGGCCACCGATTCCACCGCCTTTTTCAGGTCGGGGTCGATGTTGGGGTAGTCCAGGATCGCCTTCGGGTGCACCCCGATGTTGTTGTTGATGATGAATTCCAGCCGCGCCAGGCCGACGCCGGAGTTGGGCATCTGCGCAAAGTCGAAGGCCAGTTGCGGGTTGCCGACGTTCATCATGATCTTGATCGGGCAGTACGGCATCTCGCCGCGCACCACGTCGCTGATCTCGGTTTCCAGCAAACCGTCATAGATGTAGCCGGTATCGCCCTCGGCGCAGGACACGGTGACCAGCGCACCTTCGTGCAGGTGTTCCGTGGCGTTGCCACAGCCCACCACCGCCGGGATGCCCAGTTCACGCGCGATGATGGCGGCGTGGCAGGTGCGGCCGCCGCGGTTGGTGACGATGGCGCCGGCGCGTTTCATCACCGGCTCCCAGTTGGGGTCGGTCATCTCGGTGACCAGGATGTCGCCGGGTTGCACACGTTCCATCTCGGCCGTGCTGCGCACCAGGCGCACGGGCCCGGTGCCCACCTTCTGGCCGATGGCACGGCCTTCGGCCAGCACCACGTTCTTGCTGCGGTCGCCCTTGAGCTTGAAACGCTGCTCGACCTTGCCACCGGCCTGGCTCTTCACGGTTTCGGGCCGCGCCTGCAGGATGTAGATGTGGCCGTCGATGCCGTCCTTGCCCCACTCGATGTCCATCGGGCGACCGTAGTGGTTCTCGATGATCAGCGCGAACTTGGCCAGTTCGATGATGTCGTTGTCGTTCAGTGCGTAGCGGTTGCGCTGCTCGGGCGGCGTGTCCAGCACCTTCACCAGCTTGCCACCCGTGCCGCCATTGGCGGCACGCTCTTCGGGCGCAGCGAACTCCATGCGCTGCAGCTTGCTGCCCAGCACGCGCCGGATGATCGGGAACTTGCCGCGGTTCAGCGTCGGCTTGTGGACATAGAACTCGTCGGGGTTGACGGCACCCTGCACCACCAGTTCACCCAGGCCGTAGCTGGCGGTGATGAACACCACGTCGGCAAAGCCCGATTCGGTGTCGATGGTGAACAGCACCCCGGCTGCGCCCACGTCGGACCGCACCATGCGCTGCACGCCAGCCGACAGCGCCACGTCGGCATGGGCAAAGCCCTTGTGCACGCGGTAGCTGATGGCGCGGTCGTTGTAGAGCGAGGCAAAGACCTCTTTCATGCGGTGCAGCACGTCCTCGATGCCGGTGACGTTGAGGAAGGTCTCCTGCTGACCGGCAAACGAGGCATCGGGCAGGTCTTCGGCGGTGGCCGACGAGCGCACCGCAAAACTGGCTTCGGCGCCGGCTGGCGTGTCGGCCGTCAGGCGCGCGAACTGTTCGCGGATGGCGGCTTCCAGGTCCGCCGGCAGCGGTGTGTCGATGATCCACTGGCGGATCTGCGCCCCGGCTTCGGCCAGCGAGCGCACGTCGTCCACGTCCAACGTGGCCAGGCGGTCGCTGATGCGCTTGTCCAGCCCGCCGTGCTGCAGGAAGACCCGGAAGGCGTGGGCCGTGGTGGCAAAGCCGCCAGGCACCCGCACGCCGGCGGCGGCCAGTTGGCTGATCATTTCGCCGAGGCTGGCGTTTTTGCCGCCAACCGCCTCGACGTCGGTCATCCTCAGGTGTTCAAACGGGGCGACCAGGGCGGTCGCGAGTGACCCCAGGGGGGCCATAGGGGCGGTTGCAGACATGGGAAAGCTCCGTGATGTGAGAAAACCGGTGCTTCCGCATGGGCGGCCACGTTCCCTGCGCTGGCGCGCTGTTGTTCTTCTTCTTGGATGCCAGGGGGGGTCACGTTCGGGCGGCGAGGCGGAAAGTTGAGGCGATTCTAGGGACTTCTTCCTTATGATGGGACGAAACGCGGGCCCGCTCCGACCACCGCCCCAGCCATCGAGGATCCATGACCGAACGAACCGTGTTCTTTGTCTCGGACGGCACCGGCATCACCGCCGAGACCTTCGGCAACTCCATCCTCAACCAGTTTCCGGCCAAGCCGCGCCACGTGCGGCGGCCCTTCATCGACACGGTGGAAAAGGCCAACGTGGTGCAAGGCGAGATCAACGACACCGCACACCGTGAAGGCAAGCGGCCCATCGTCTTCATCACATTGGTCAACGACGAGGTGCGCAACATCCTGACGGGCGACGGCTGCAAGGGCCTGGTGCTGGACATGTTCCGCACCTTCGTCGAGCCGCTGGAAGTGGAGTTCGGGGTCAAGAGCAACCACCGCGTGGGGCGCTTTTCCGACGTCAGCAAGAGCCAGGAATACACCGACCGCATCGAAGCCATCAACTTCAGCCTGGCACACGACGACGGCCAGAGTTCACGCAACCTGGACATCGCCGATGTCATCCTGGTGGGTGTCAGCCGCAGCGGCAAGACACCGACCAGCCTGTACCTGGCCATGCAGCACGGCATCAAGGCCGCCAACTACCCGCTGATTCCCGAAGACTTCGAACGTGGGCGCATGCCGAGTTCACTGGCGCCGCACAAGCGCAAGTGTTTTGGTTTGACCATCGACCCCGAGCGGCTGGCCCAGATCCGCAACGAACGCCGGCCGGGCAGCAAGTACGCGGCGCTGGAAAACTGCCGCATGGAAGTCAACGAAGCCGAAGCGATGATGCGGCGCGAAGGCGTGGCGTGGCTGTCGTCGACACACAAGTCGATCGAAGAGATCGCCACCACGATCCTGCGCGACCTGCGGCCGGACCGCCTGATCTACTGAACCGGCGCGCTCAGCTGCGCCGGGCGCTTTCGTACAGGCACACCGCCGCGGCGGCGGCCACGTTCAGCGACTCTTCACCTCCAGGCTGCGGGATGCGCACCTGCAGCGCGCAGCGTGCCAGCAAGCTTTCAGAAACGCCCTGCCCTTCATGGCCCAGCACCCAGGCACAGGGCTGTGGCAGCCTGGCGTGTGGCAGCAGGTCGCCCCCATGTGAACTGGTCGCGACCAGCGGCACGGTCAGGCCTTGCAGCGCGGCTTCGTCCAGCCCTTCGATCAGGCGCAGGCCGAAGTGCGCGCCCATGCCGGCACGCAGCACCTTGGGCGACCACAAGGCGGCCGTGCCCTTCAGCGCCAGCACCTGCTGCACCCCAAAGGCCGCCGCGCTGCGCAGCACGCTGCCCACGTTGCCGGCGTCCTGCAAGCGGTCCAGCACCACCGAGGCCGCGTGTGCATCGATCGCGGGTGCTTCGGCCAGCGGCATCAGGAAGCCGATGCCGGCCGGCGATTCGAGTCCGCTGATGCCCTTGAACAGCGCAACGGGCACGATGGCCACACGCGTTGCGCCGTGCGCCAGCTTGCGCAGGTGGCCGTCCTGCCAGGCGACGTCGCTGATCACCGCTTGTGACGCCACACCACCACGCTGCAGGAGCGCGGCGCAGAGGTGGTCACCCTCCAGCCACACCTGACCGTCGCGCCGGTAGGCCGTGCCGTCTTGAGCCAGCTTGCGCAGCCGCACCAGCAGCGGGTTGTCGCGCGAGCTGATGTGCTGCGGCTCGTTCACGACAGGTCCACCTGCAAGCGGATGGCTGCGCGCACGGGCGCGAAGCTGCTGCGGTGCACGGCGCACGGGCCATGGGCCTGCAAGGCAGCCAGGTGTTCGGGTGTCGGGTAGCCCTTGTGCGTGGCAAAACCGTACTGCGGATGAGCCGCATGCAGTTCTTCGCACCAGCGGTCGCGCTGCACCTTGGCCAGGATCGACGCAGCCGAAATGGCCGCCAGCTTGCTGTCGCCCTTGACCAGCGCCACCACCGGCATCGCCAGCACCGGCACGCGGTTGCCGTCCACCACCACGTGGTGCGGCAGGATGCGAAGGCCCTCGACCGCCCGTTTCATCGCCAGCATCGTGGCCTGCAGGATGTTCAGGCGGTCGATCTCTTCCACGCTGGCGCTGGCGATGCTGCAGCACAGCGCACGCGCCCGGATCTCGTCGAACAGCCTTTCGCGCCGGCGCGCGCTCAGCAGCTTGCTGTCGGCCAGGCCCTTGATGGGTGCCAGTTCGTCCAGGATCACCGCCGCGGCCACCACCGGGCCGGCCAGCGGCCCGCGGCCGGCTTCGTCCACGCCGGCCATCAAGCCGGGCCTGTCGAAGGGCAGGCCGAGCTGTTCAGCCTTGGAGGACTTGGGCGATCGCATCGGTGGCACAACGCGCCGTGCCCTGGCGCAGCTGGTGGTGAAGGTCGGCAAAACGGCTGGCGACGCGGGCGCTCGCGGCCGAATCGTCCAGCCAGGCCAGCACGGCAGCGGCCAGGGCTTCGGGCTGGCAGTCGTCCTGCAGCAGTTCGGGCACCACGAACTCGCGGCACAGGATGTTGGGCAAGCCCACCCAGGGCTGGTAACGCATGCGTTTCATCAGCTGCCAGCTGAGCGGGTGCATGTTGTAGCCGATGACCATGGGCTGCTTGAAGAGCGCCGCTTCCAAGGTGGCCGTGCCACTGGCAATCAGCGTCACGTCGCAGGCAGCCAGCACCGCGTGCGACTGGCCGTCCAGCAATTGCAGCGGTGCCTTCGGCGCATGCTGCTGCACCATAGGCATCAGCAGATCGCGCAGGCCCGGTGCCACGGGCAGCACGAAGCGCAGCTCGGGCTGCTGCTGGTGCAACAGCGCCACGGCTTGCAGGAAACGCGGTGCGATGGACTGGATTTCGCTGCGTCGGCTGCCCGGCAACACGGCCACGACCGGTTCACGGTCGCCCAGCCCCAGCGCGGCGCGGCTGGCCGCACGCGGCGGCTGCAGCGGGATCGCGTCGGCCAGCGGATGGCCCACGAAGGTGGCCGCCACGCCGTGCTGGCGCAGCAGTTCGGGTTCGAAGGGAAACAGGCACAGCACGTGGTCCACGCTGGCGGCCATCTTCTTGGCACGGCCGCCACGCCAGGCCCAGATGGAAGGGCAGACGAAGTGGATGGTCTTGATGCCGGCCGACTTCAGCCGTCGCTCAAGGCCCAGGTTGAAGTCGGGTGCATCGACCCCGATGAAAGCCGCGGGCGGGTCTTGCAGCAGACGCCGGGCCAGCGCATCGCGAATGCCCGAGATCTCGCGGTAGTGGCGCAGCACTTCCACGTAGCCTCGCACCGCCAGCTTGTCGTGGGGCCACCAGGCCTGGAAACCGTGCGCCGCCATGCGCGGGCCGCCAATGCCCACGGTCTGCAAGGCGGGCCAGCGAGTGCGCAATCCGTCGAGCAAGAGCGCCGCGAGCAGGTCGCCCGAGGCCTCGCCGGCGACCATGGCCAGTTGCACGAAGCGGGCCCTACCTGACGATGCCGCGGGTCGAAGCGGCCAGGAAGTCCAGCAGCCGCTTCACGTCGGCGTCGCCGTCTACCACCGTGCCCAGCAGTTCGGCGATGGCCACCTTCGCCGCATCCAGCGTCAGGCCGTCGCGGTACAGCAGGCGGTGCATCTGCTTGACCAGGCCCAGCCGTTCACGCGAAAAACCGCGGCGGCGCAAGCCTTCGGCATTGAAGCCGTGCACACCCAAGGGGTTGCCGGAGACAGTCATGAACGGCGGAATGTCCTGCGAGACGTGACTCTGGAAGCCCGTCATCACGTGTGCGCCCACCTTGCAGAACTGGTGGATGCCGCTGAGGCCACCGATGATGGCCCAGTCGTCCACCTGCACATGGCCGGCCAGCGTGGCGTTGTTGGCCAGGATGGTCTGGTTGCCCAGTTGCACGTCGTGCGCCAGGTGCACGTAGGCCATGATCCAGTTGTCGTTGCCCACGCGCGTGACGCCGCCGTCCTGCGCCGTGCCACGGCTGAAGGTGCAGAACTGGAAAATGGTGTTGCGGTCGCCGATGTGCAATTCGGTCGGCTCACCGGCGTACTTCTTGTCCTGCGGCGCGCCGCCCAGCGCATTGTGAGAAGCAATGCGGTTGTCCCGGCCGATGGTGGTGGGCCCTTCGATGACACAGTGCGCGCCGATCGTGGTGCCCGCACCCACCTTCACGCCCGCACCGACGATGGCGTAAGGGCCGACGCTGACGTCGGCCGCCAGCTCGGCGGCAACGTCGATGACGGCCGTCGGGTGAATCAGGCCCATCGAACTAGCTGACCTTGCGCATGGTGCACATCAGGTCGGCTTCGACGGCCAGCAGGCCGTCCACCGTGGCGCGCGTCTTGTAGCGGTAGATGCCGGCCTTCTGGCGGTCGATGGTGGCTTCCAGGATCAACTGGTCGCCAGGGCCCACCGGCCGCTTGAAGCGCGCGTTGTCGATGCCGGCGAAGTACACCACCGTGTCTTCGCCGGGTTCGCTGCCCAGCGACTCGAAGGACAGCAGCGCCGCAGCCTGCGCCAGCGCTTCGAGCATCAGCACACCCGGCATCACCGGCCTGGCCGGAAAGTGGCCCTGGAAGAAGGGTTCGTTCATGGTCACGTTTTTCAGTGCCTTGATGCGCACGCCGTTTTCAATCTCCAGCACACGGTCGACCAGCAGGAAGGGGTAGCGGTGAGGCAGCTTGCGCAGGATGTGTTGGATGTCGAGCATCTTCAGGTCTTTCTTTCCAGCGCCCGCAGCCTGTCGCGCAACGCATGCAGTTGTCGCAGCGTGGCTGCGTTTTTTTCCCAGGACGCATTGTCATCGAAGGGAAACGCACCGCTGTATTGGCCCGGTTTGTGGATCGACCGTGTGATCAGCGTCGCTGCCGTGATGTGCACGTGGTCGACGATCTCCAGATGGCCCAGGATGATGGCGCCGCCGCCTGCGGTGCAGTGGCGCCCGATGCGCGCGCTGCCGGCCACGCCGACGCAGCCCGCGAAGGCCGTGTGGGCGCCGATGCGCACGTTGTGGCCGATCTGGATCAGGTTGTCGAGCTTGACGCCGTCTTCCAGCAGCGTGTCGTCGAGCGCGCCGCGGTCGATGCAGGTGTTGGCGCCGATCTCGACGTCGTCACCGATCTGCACCGTGCCCAGCTGTTCGATCTTCTCCCAGCGCCCCTGGTCGGGCGCAAAGCCGAAGCCGTCGGCGCCGATGACCGCACCGCTGTGCACGATGCCTCGCGCGCCGATGCGGCAGGCGTCCCCCAGCACCACTCGCGGCTTGAGCCAGGTGCCCGCGCCGACGACGGCGTCTTCACCAACATGGCACTGCGCACCGATCACGGCACCGGCCTGCACCTGCGCACTTCGGCCAACGAAAGCCATCGCGCCGATGCTGGCCGTCGCGTCGATGAAGGCACCGTCTTCCACGACCGCAGACGCATGGACACCCACGACCGCAGGCCGGCGATTCTGCGCAGCCCACCATTGTGTGAGTCTGGCGAAGGCCAGATAGGGGTCTTGGCACACCAGGGCAGCACCGCGCGCGACCGCAGCTTCCTGCAAGGCCGGGGACACGATCACGCAGGCGGCCCGCGTGGTCTGCAGCTGCGCCTGGTAGCGCGGGTTGGACAGGAAGCCGATGGTCTGGCCGTCGGCGCTGTCGAGCGGGCCGATGCGCGACACCCGAAGTTCGGCGTCACCGTGCAGTTCGCCGTCCAGCAACTGAGCCAGGTCGCCCAGGCGCACGCTGGTGGGCACGCGCTGGGACTCCACGAAGCTCAGGTCCGGACGGGCCCGGAGGTCCTCACTTGCCGGCGGGCGCCGGCGCGTTGAGCACGCGGATGACCTTGTCGGTGATGTCCACGCGGTTGCTGGCAAAAACCACTTCCTGCAGGATCAGGTCGTACTTTTCGGCTTCGAAGATCTGGCGGATGACGCGGTTGGCGCGTTCAACCACACTGGCCAATTCTTCATTGCGGCGCTGGTTCAGGTCTTCCTGGAATTCACGGCGCTTGCGCTGCAGGTCGCGGTCTTGTTCGACCAGTTCGCGCTGGCGGCGGACCTTTTCGGTCTCGGCCAGCGTGGGGCTGTCCTTGTCCAGTTTGTCAGCCGCGGTCTTCAGGCGCAGCGCGGCTTCGTTGAGGTCGCGCTCGCGTTTGCCGAATTCGGCCTCGAGCTTGGCTTGCGCCGCCTTGGCAGGCACGGCCTCGCGAAGCACCTTTTCGCTGTTGACGTAGCCGATCTTCAGTTCTTGCGCGGTGGCCGAGACAGCAAAGGTGGCCAGCAAGGTGGCCGCCACCAGGGCGCGGCCGAACAGGGTGATTGCGAACGTCTTCATCAGAAGGCTGTCCCGATCTGGAATTGGAAGCGTTGGATTCTATCGTTGCGCTGCACACGCAAGGGGTAACCCCAGCTGAGCTTGAGCGGACCCACCGGCGAGATCCAGCTCAGGCCGAAGCCTGCCGACGAACGCAGCGAGTCGCCGGTGATGCGTTCGTCTTCGCGCCAGACGTTGCCCACGTCGGCAAAAGCGAAGATGCGCAGCGAACGGTCGTTGCCGGTGCCAGGCACCGGGAAGTAAAGCTCGCTGTTCAGGTTGAAGCGGCGGGCGCCGCCCATGTAGGCGCCCGTGGGGTCCACCGCGCCCAGCGAGCCTTGCTCGAAGCCGCGCACCGTGCCCAGACCACCACCCTGGAAGTTCTTGAACACCGGGAACGGCTTGCCCCCCAAACCCTTGCCGATGCCCACTTCGGCGTTCACGCCCAGCGACAGGCGCAAGGGCAGTGACCAGTACTCCTGATACTGCAGATTGGTCTTCAGGTACTTCACCTCGCCGGCGAAGCTCCACTCGAAGAACACCCGCTGGTAGCGGCCCGCCTGGGGGGCGATCACGCTGTCGCGGCCGTCTCTGGACCAGCCGGCCGTGGCTGAAAAGGCGTCTGTCCGGTTGCCGTACAGCGCACGGTAGTTCAGCCAGGACAGCGGCAGGCCCACCGAGGTGCCCAGTTCGGTCCGTTCCCAACCCAGGCCCAGAAAGACCGTGTCGTACTCGGAGAAGGGCACACCGAAACTCACCGACACACCGGGCGTCGTCAGGTCGTAGGTGTCGCCCAGGTAGTTGATGGGGCGGCTGGTGCGGTAGGCCGCCCGCACGGCCAGCGAAATGCCGTCCACCGTCCAGTAGGGGTCGACGGTGCTGATTTCGAGCGCGCGGTTGTAGCGGCTGGTGTTGATCTCGAAGCCCAGGCTGTTGCCCGAGCCGAACACGTTGTCCTGCCGGATCGACGCATTGAAAGTCAGCTTTTCGGCGTTGGAGTAACCGGCGCCGATGGCCAGGTTGCCGGTGGGCTTTTCGGTCACCGTGACCACCAGGTCGACCTGGTCGGGTGCACCGGGCACTTCGTTGTTCTCGACCTCGACGTCCTTGAAGTAACCCAGGCGGTCCACACGCTCCTTGGACAGCTTGATCAGCCCGCCGTCGTACCAGGCCGATTCGAGCTGGCGGAACTCGCGGCGGATCACTTCGTCGCGGGTGCGCGTGTTGCCGGCCACGTCGATGCGGCGCACATAAACACGGCGCGAAGGCTCGGCGGCAAACACCACCGCCACCTGCCCGGTGGCACGGTCGATCTCGGGCCGTGGTTCGATGCGCGCAAAGGCGTAGCCGTACAGGCCGAACAGGTCCTGGAAGCGTTTGGCCGTGGCCGTGACCGCGTCGCCTTGATAGGGCTGGCCCGGACGCAACAACACAAAGGCCTGGAATTCGGATTCCTTGCCCAGGTAGTCGCCTTCCAGGCGCACACTGGTCACGGTATAGGGCTGGCCTTCCTTGACCGAGATGGCCACCGAAATGGTCTGCTTGTCGGGCGAGATGGTGACCTGGGTCGACTCGATCGCAAACTCAAGGTAGCCGCGGTTCACGTAATAGGCGCGCAGCTTTTCGAGGTCGGAATTGAGCTTGCTGCGCGAGTAGCGGTCGGACTTGGTGTACCAGGTGAACCAGCCGCTGGGCGTGAGCTCGAACAGTTCCTTCAGCGTGGATTCGGAGAACACCGTGGCGCCGACGATGCGCACGTCGCTGATGCGGGCTGCTTCGCCTTCGTTCATCGTGAAGGTCACGCTGACGCGGTTGCGTTCCAGCGGCGTGATGGTGGTCACCACCTCGGCGCCATACAGGCTGCGGCCCAGGTACTGGCGCTTGATTTCCTGCTCGGCACGGTCGACCAGCGCGCGGTCGAAAGGCAGGCCCTCACCGATGCCGGCGTCGCGCAGCGACTTGGTCAGCGGCTCCTTGTCGAACTCCTTCAGGCCGACAAAGGAGATGCCGGCAATGATGGAACGTTCGTCGACGATGATCACCGCGACCTGCTTCTCGATCTCGATGCGCACGTCCTTGAACAGGCCCGTGGCAAACAGCGCGCGCAGTGCGGTGGAGCCCTTGTCGTCGTTGTAGGTGTCGCCGATGCGGAAAGGCAGCGCCGCGAACACCGTGCCCGGGTCGGTGCGTTGCAGCCCTTCGACGCGGATGTCCTGGATGACAAAGGGTTCGACGGCCCAGGCCGGAAGCGCAGCGCTGGCGGCCACAAGCACAACCGCCGCGACGGGGCGCAGCGGACCAAACGGGTAGGCAGGGAGCATGAGGTTCAGTGCAGGCCCAGCAGGCGGGCCACGTCGTTGAAGAGTGCCACCGACATCATCATCAGCAGCACCATGATGCCTCCGCGCTGCAGCCGGGCCAGCCACGCGTCGGAGACGGGGCGTCCTGTGACGCCTTCGAAAATGTAATACATCAGGTGCCCACCATCGAGCATGGGCAAGGGCAGCAGGTTCAGCACTCCCAGGCTGACGCTGACCAGTGCCAGAAAGCCCAGGTAGTAGGCCAGGCCCTGCTGCACCGACTGACCCGCGTAGTCGGCAATGGTGATGGGCCCACTCAGGTTTTTCAGCGAGGCTTCGCCGATCAGCATGCGGCCCAGCATCTTCACGGTGAGCGCGGAGATCTCCCAAGTGCGCACCGCGCCCTGCTGCAGACCCTCGATGGGGCCATGCCGCACCGTCACCATGGCCGGCGGCTGGCCGACAAAAGCGTCGACGCGGCCGACCTGGACCTCACCCTCAGCAACAGGTCGCGGTGTGACCACCAGCGTCAAGGTCTGCCCGGCACGTTCGACTTGCCAGCGTTGCGCCATGCCCTGCCCTTCGAGCAGGCCGCCGCGGATGCGCTCACGCAGCGTCTGCGCGTCGACGATGGCCTGGCCGTCGACGGCCAGCACACGGTCGCCGGCCAGCAGACCGGCTTGCGCCGCCGGGCCTGCGGCCTTCACTTCGCCCAGCACCGGCTCGCTGAAGCTGCCGGCGAGGCCCACCTTCTTCAGGAAGCCGGCATCCACGTCGCGAGCGCTGAAACCCGAGAGGTCCAGCGAACGGGTGCGGCTGCTGCGACCGTCGCGGTCGCTCACCTGAAGCTGCAGGCTGCGCTGCTCAAGGGCGGCCTGGGTGACCTCCCAGCGCAGGTCGGCCATCGAGCGCACTTCGACCCAGTCGTTGCCGTCGACAGACATTGCACGAACCCAGTCGCCGGCGCGCAAGCCGGCGCGTTCGGCCGGGCTGCTGGCGGCTGGGGTGCTGAGCACAGCCTTGGGCTCTTCGATGCCGATCCAGTGTGCGCTGGCATACAGAAGGATTGCCAGCAACAGATTGGCCAAGGGCCCGGCAGCCACGATGGCGGCACGCTTCAGCAGCGGCTTGCGGTTGAAGGCCTGGTCCAGTTCCTGGGGAGACACGTTGCCCTCACGCTCGTCGAGCATGCGCACGTAACCACCCAGCGGCAAGGCGCACAGGACAAACTCGGTGCTTTGCGGCGTGCGCTGGTGACGCCACAGCACCTTGCCGAAGCCCACCGAAAAGCGCAGCACCTTCACGCCGCAGGCCACCGCCACGCGGTAATGGCCGTATTCGTGGATGACGATGAGCAAGCCGATCGTCAGCAGAAAGGCCAGCACGGTGGTGATCATGGTTGCAGCGCCTTCATGACCTGACGCGCTTCGGTGCGCGCCCGTGCGTCGAGTTCGAGCAAGTCGTCCAGCCCATGGCTGGCGCCCAACTGCGGTTGAAGGCGGTCCAGCGTGCGGGCATTGACACTGTGAATCGCCGTGAAGCCAATGGTTCCGGACAGAAACGCCGATACCGCCTCTTCGTTGGCGGCGTTCAGGATGGCGGTGGTGCCGGCCGGGGCGCGCAGCGCGTCCCAGGCCAGGTAAAGGCCGGGGAAACGTTCGCGGTCGGGCGGTTCGAAGCTGAGGTCCTTCATGGCCATGAAGTCCAGCCGCGGCGCGCCGGACTCGATGCGCTCGGGGAAAGACAGGCCGTAGGCGATGGGCACTTTCATGTCGGGCGTGCCCAGTTGCGCCAGCACCGAACCATCGCGGCACACCACCATCGAGTGGATGATGCTCTGCGGATGCACCACCACACGGATGTTTTCGGGTGTCAGGTCGAACAACCAGCGGGCTTCGATGACCTCGAGCGCCTTGTTCATCATCGTGGCCGAATCGACCGAGATCTTGCGCCCCATCACCCAGTTCGGGTGGGCCACGGCCTGCTCGGGCGTGATGCCGTGCAGGCTGTCGTGGCGCCGCTGGCGGAAGGGGCCACCGCTGGCGGTGAGCACGATGTGGTCGATGCGGCGTGCCCAGGTGCTGCGGTCTTCGGGCAGGCACTGAAAGATGGCGGAGTGTTCGCTGTCGATGGGCAGCAGCGTTGCGCCCCCGTCCTTCACGGCCTGCATGAAGAGCGCGCCGCCAACGACGAGTGCTTCCTTGTTGGCCAGCAGCAGGCGTTTGCCCGCCTTGGCCGCGGCCAGGCACGCGGGCAAGCCGGCTGCGCCCACGATGGAGGCCATGACGCTGTCGACTTCGGCCGCGCCAGCCAGTTCGACGAGTGCCTGTGCGCCCACCCGCACCTCGGTATCCAGCCCGGCGCCCGCCAGCAGACCGCGCAGTTCGGCCGCCCGCTCTTCGGTGGGCAGCACGGCCACCCGCGGCTTGAAGCTGCGGCACTGTTCGAAGAGCAGGTCGACGCGGCGAAAGGACGTGAGGCCGACCACCTCGAAGCGCTCGGGGTGACGGGCCACCACGTCGAGCGTGCTGGTGCCCACCGAGCCGGTGGAACCCAGGATCAGCAGGCGCTGGCGTTTCATCGGGCACCTGCCAGCGTCACCAGCGCCATCGCGGCCGGCACCACGGGCAACAAGGCATCGACGCGGTCGAGCACACCACCGTGGCCAGGCAGCAGCCGGCTGCTGTCCTTGGCACCCGCGGCTCGCTTGACCAGCGACTCGATCAGATCACCCATCACACTCAGTGCACACAGCGCCAGCAGCGCCAGCACCAGGCCAACCAGGCCGTGAGCCAGCCACAGCCGCGAATAGACGCTGGGCCCGTCGACCGCAAAACGACCGTCGATCCACATCCACAGTGCGGCCAGCGCCAGCACACCCACCATGCCGGACCAGACACCTTCCCAGCTCTTGCCGGGGCTGATGGACGGCGCCAGCTTGTGTTTGCCGAATGCACGACCGCCGAAGTAGGCCGCGACGTCGGCCATCCACACCAGGCACAACACCGACAGCAGGAAGTTGATGCCGACCACGCGCGCATGGGCGATGGCCAGCCAGGCCGCCCACAAGGCCACCAGACCCACCGCCCAGCGCGCGGCGCGCGGCAACTGGGGCCAGGCGCCGGGTCCGCTGCGCAGCGCCACCGCACCAGCCACCAGCCACAGCGCGGCGGCCAACCACCACACCGGCGCAGGCGCCTGCGACTGCCAGTTGCTGCCCAAGGTCACCGCACCGGCCACGGCCAGCGCCGCGCCCATGGCCAGCGACGAAGCCGCCCCGGCCTGGTTGAGCCGCGCCCATTCCCAGCCGGCTGCTGCGATGAGCGCGAGTGTCATCAACGCAAAAGGCCAGGCGCTGTCGACAGTGAGCGCGCCCAGCAACAGGCCAACCAGCACAAGCGCGGTGATGATGCGCTGGCGCAGCATGGGGCCTACAGCCCTTCCGCGGCGATGGTCGGCGGCTGGATGCCACCGAAGCGGCGGTCACGCTGCGCAAAAGCCAGCAGCGCGGCATCGATCTCGGCTTCACCGAAATCGGGCCACAGGCAGTCGGTGAAGAACAGCTCGGAATAAGCGGCCTGCCAGAGCAGGAAGTTGCTCATGCGCATTTCGCCGCCGGTGCGGATGAACAGGTCCGGGTCGGGAGCAAAAGACAGCGCCATGTGGCTGGACAGCCAAGCCTCGTCCACCTCTTCCGGCTTGACCCCCTGGGCGATGGCGTCGCGACAGGCCTGAACCACGTCCCAGCGGCCGCCGTAGTTGAAGGCCACCGACAAGGTGATGCGCGAGTTGTGCTGCGTGATGTGCTCGGCGTGTTCCCAGGCCTTGCGCAGCTTGTCCGACACCGCCGAGCGGTCGCCGACGATGCGGATGCGCACACCGTCGCCCGCCATCTTGGCCAGGTACTTGGACACCGCCACCAGCACCAGGCTCATCAGGCCCGACACTTCTTCGGTGGGCCGCTTCCAATTTTCGGAAGAGAAGGCAAAGACGGTCAGGTACTGCACGCCGCGATCGGCAAAGGTGTTGACCGCTCGCACGAGGGCGTCCACGCCCTGCTTGTGACCGAAAAAACGCGGCATGTAGCGCTTGCGCGCCCAGCGGCCGTTGCCGTCCATCACCACGGCCACATGGCGGGGCACGGACGTGACCGACACGGGTGCACCGGCGGCGGAATCGGAGGTAAAGGACAGGCTGGTCATGTCAGCTGGGGCTCGGCATGGCGGCGGGGAGACGGCCGATCAAACGGCCATCACCTCGGCTTCCTTGCCCTGCACCAGCCGATCGATCTCGCTGATGGTCCGGTCGGTGAGGCGCTGCACCTCGTCTTGTGCGCGGCGTTCGTCGTCTTCGCTGACTTCCTTGTCCTTCAGCAGCTTCTTCAGGTGCTCGTTGCCTTCGCGGCGCACGCTGCGCACGGCGATCTTGGCGTCTTCGCCAGCATGGCGCACGATCTTCGTCAGCTCCTTGCGGCGCTCTTCGGTCAGCGCCGGCATCGGCACCCGCAGCAGGTCACCCTGCGCGGCCGGGTTCAAGCCCAGGTCAGATTCGCGGATGGCCTTTTCGATCTTCGCGCCCATGCCCTTTTCCCAGGGCTGCACGCTGATCGTGCGCGCGTCCATCAGCGTCACGTTGGCGACCTGGCTGATGGGCACCATCGAGCCGTAGTAGTCGACCTGCACCTGGTCCAGCAGGCCCGGGTGGGCGCGGCCGGTGCGGATCTTGTGCAACTCATGCTTGAAGGCCTCGATGGACTTGGCCATCTTCTGTTCGGCCGTCTTCTTGATGTCGGCGATGGTCATGACAGGGTCAGCTCCTCAGACGTGCACCAGGGTGCCTTCATCTTCACCGCGCACCACGCGCAGCAAGGCGCCGGGCTTGAAGATGCTGAACACCTTGATGGGCAATTTCTGGTCACGGCACAGCGCAAAGGCGGTGGCGTCCATGACCTGCAGGTTCTTGGCGATGGCCTCGTCGAACGAGATTTCGCTGTAGCGGGTGGCGCTCGCGTCCTTGTTGGGGTCGGCGCTGTAGACGCCATCGACCTTGGTCGCCTTCAGCACGATCTGTGCGCCGATCTCGGCGCCGCGCAGCGCGGCGGCTGTGTCGGTGGTGAAGAAGGGGTTGCCGGTGCCGGCGGCGAAGATGACCACCTTGCCTTCTTCCAGGTATTGCAGCGCCTTTGGGCGCACGTAAGGCTCGACCACCTGCTCGATGCTGATGGCCGACATCACACGTGCCGTCATGCCTTCTTCGCGCATCGCGTCGCCCAGGGCCAGCGCGTTCATCACCGTGGCCAGCATGCCCATGTAGTCGGCGGTGGCGCGGTCCATGCCCACCGAACCGCCGGCCACGCCGCGGAAGATGTTGCCGCCGCCGATGACCACGGCCACTTCACAGCCCAGCTGGGTGACTTCGTGCACCTCGCGCACCATGCGCACGATGGTGGCGCGGTTGATGCCGAAGGCGTCGTCACCCATCAGGGCTTCGCCCGACAGCTTGAGCAGGATGCGTTTGTACGCCGGCATCAAGAGGACTCCGTAGACAGGGGCTGCAGTGTAAGGGGGCGCGGCAGGGCCGCGCCCTCCCCAGGAAGGGCTGGGCGGGCGATCAAGCGCCCTTGGCTGCCGCCACCTGCGCCGCCACTTCGGCAGCGAAGTCGTCGACCTTCTTCTCGATGCCCTCGCCCACCACGTACAGCGTGAAGCCGGCCACCTGGGTGGCCTTTTCCTTCAGCATCTGCTCGACCGTCTGCTTGCCGTCGGCGGCCTTCACGAAGACCTGGTTCAGCAGGCTGACTTCCTTCAGGAACTTCTGCACCGAGCCGTCGACCATCTTGGCCACGATCTCGGCCGGCTTGCCGCTCTCGGCGGCCTTTTCGGCGGCCACGCGGCGTTCGACTTCGATCAGGTCGGCCGGCACGTCGCTGGTGGCCAGCGCCTTGGGCTTCATCGCGGCCACGTGCATGGCCACGTCCTTGGCGGCCACGGCGTCACCGGTGAACTCGACGATCACGCCGATGCGCGTGCCGTGCAGGTAGCTGGCCAGCTGGCCCGCGCCGCTGTAGCGCTTGAAGCGACGGATCGACATGTTCTCGCCGATCTTGCCGATCAGGCCCTTGCGCACGTCTTCCACCGTCGGGCCGAAGCCGTCTTGCGACAGTGGCAGGCCGGCCACCGCGGCCACGTCGGCCGGGTTGTGCTGGGCCACCAGTTCGGCGACCGACTTCGAGAAGGCCAAGAACGAGTCGTTCTTGGTCACGAAGTCGGTTTCGCAGTTGACTTCGACCAGCGCACCGGTGCTGCCGTTGACGGCAGCGGTGACCACGCCTTCGGCGGTCACGCGGGCAGCGGCCTTGCCGGCCTTGTTGCCGAGCTTGACACGCAGGATCTCTTCGGCGCGCGCGGCGTCGCCGTCGGCTTCGGTCAGTGCTTTCTTGCACTCCATCATCGGCGCGTCGGTCTTGGCGCGCAGTTCAGCCACCATGCTTGCAGTGATTGCGGGCATTGGAATCTCCATCAGGTACAAAAACGCACCGGGCCATGAAGAGCCCGGTTGCAAGGTTCGGGCC
>LNFM01001950.1_pt1 | contig 45588 bp, 38 predicted proteins | sample 596031 | NCBI WGS metagenome assembly LNFM01 (sample SAMN04254537, study PRJNA301005) | activated carbon metagenome | isolation source: dual media filters at the Ann Arbor, Michigan drinking water treatment plant | place: USA: Ann Arbor
ATCAACCGGGCGGCCTCGCCATAGCGGTAAAGCAGGAACGCGACCAGGAAGAAGCGCGCACCGCGCGTCAGCAGAGACAGAACGACAAAGAGCGCCAGATTGTAGCCGACGAACCCGGAGGTAATGGTGACCACCTTGAAGGGAAACGGGGTGAAGCCGGCGAACACGATGATCCAGGCGCCCCACTCGGCGTAGGCTTCGCGGAAGTATTCGACCCTGTCGCCGTAGCCGTAAAGCTGGATGACCCAGTTACCGACTGAGTCAAAAAGCAGCGCGCCGATGGCATAACCAGCCACCCCGCCTGCGACAGAAGTCACCGTGCACCAGGCCGCCATCACAAAAGCACGGGCCGGGCGCGCGAGCGCCATCGGAATCAGCATGACGTCGGGCGGAATCGGGAAAAAAGAGCTTTCCGCGAACGATACGAATCCCAAGGTCCACATCGCGTACCGCTTATGCGCGGCGACAATGCACCAGTCGTACAGACGGCGAATAAAAGAAACCGGCGCGGCGGCCTGAATGGTCATGGGATTCTCATTGGCGGGAATAGCGGCAGATCAACGGCGTTTGCGGATGCGCCTGGATTCCAGAGCCACCACTTTGCGCCGCGACGGGGCCTGTACCACATTCTTGGGCAGCTTTTCCGCAATCCCCAGCATCCGCTCCCGCCGGTTCATTTCCGCCCAGACGTCGTCCGGATGGACCCCGGCGTGCACCCAAAGTACGACGAGATTGTAAAGCAGATCGGCGCTTTCCCGGACCACGGCGTCGGGCCGGCCGCTCAGGGCGTCGATGACGACTTCGATCGCCTCTTCGGCCAGCTTTTTCGCCATCTTGTCGCAGCCGGACTGCAACAGCCGGGCGGTCCGCGATTTCGCCGGGTCGGTTCCCCGGGCGGCAATCACGGCGTCGAACAGCCGGGCGACCGAATCAGTCATCCCGGTACGTTATCCCGCTCCGCGTGCAAAACCGGTTAACGAATCGGCAAAGGACGTTGCAAATGCGCCGTTAAGCTTACCCCTCGCCGGTGCGCCTTGCCGGGTCAGCGCCAGTGACGGTGCCGATAGTGGTGCCGGTAGCGATAGCGCGGCGCATAGTAGCCGGACGGGGCACCGTAGTAGCCGTAAGGCCGGCCGTAATAACCGTGATGGTGATAACGGTTGGCGGCCGAGGCAGCGGCGATCGCGCCGAACACACCAAGGACGGCGGCAGCGGCCGCTGCATTGTTGCCGCCGCGGCGGTAGTGACGCCGGCGCGCGCTGAAGTCTGTCGTGGTACCCGCATTGTCTTGCGAGGCTTGCGCCGGGGTTGTCGTTGTCCGGGGCGCGGCCTGCGCGGTCCCGACATTGAAAGAGGTCAAGGTCAGCGCAACTGCGACCGCACCGGCGATGAGATGCTTGGAGCCTGTCTTCATGATCATTCTCCTTGTTGGGGAGATCCTGATCATTCAACGGATGAGACTTACCTTCCCTGCTGCCGGCCCCGGACAACGCGGCTATAGCTTTCGGTGCCGACGCGGCGAGTTGCGGTAGAATTGCCGCTGGAACCGGCACTTTGCCGGGTCCTTAGGCATCGGTGAGATATTGAGCAGTTTCGACCATCGAGAGCCTTGCGCATTTTTGTGGCATGTTCTTTGCTCGTTTTCAGGTTCTAAACTGAGCATTCCGCGCAACATCGAAGCCGCGCAGCCTGGTGCCCCGGCGCAGCGCGGCGGCCATCCATCGAAGGGAAGGAACCCACTATGAGCGTACTCACCCCGGTCCGGCGCCTGCCGGCCGCATTGTTGCTGGCCGCCACGGCCACCGCCTTCGCCAGCGGCGCCGCCTTGGCCCAGACTTCCGTCAAGTTCAGCCTCGACTGGAAATTCGAGGGCCCGGCAGCCCCCTTCGTCGTGGCGATCGACAAAGGCTATTTCAAAGCCGAAGGCCTTGATGTCACCATCGACACCGCCGGCGGATCGCTCGAGCCGATCAACCGCGTCGCGTCCGGCACCTACAACATGGGCTTCGGCGACATCAATTCGCTGATCAAGTTCCGCGACGCCAACCCGGGCACGCCGATCAAGGCCGTGTTCATGTTCTACAACAAGCCGCCCTTCGCTATTGTCGGCCGCAAGAGCCGCGGCATCAGCAAGCCGAAGGATCTTGAAGGCAAAAAGCTCGGCGCCCCTGCTCCGGACGGTGCCTATGCGCAATGGCCGATCTTCACCCAGGCCAACGGTATCGACGCCTCCAAGGTCACGATCGAAAACGTCGGCTTCCCGGTGCGCGAGCCGATGCTGGCCGCCGGCCAGGTCGACGCCATTACCGGCTTCTCGTTCTCGTCCTTCATCAACCTGAAAGACAAGGGCGTACCGGTTGACGACATCAGCGTGCTGCTGATGGCGGACTATGGCGTCAACCTGTACGGCAACGTCGTGATCGTGAATCCGAAATTCGCCGCCGACAATCCGGAGGTGGTCAAGAAATTCCTCAGCGCGCTGGTCAAGGGCATCAAGGAAACCGTGAAGTCGCCATCGACCGCGGTCGATTCCGTGCTCAAGCGCAATGACATCGCCAAGAAGGATGTCGAGCTCGAACGGCTGAACATGGCGCTGCGCGACAATATCGTCACGCCGGAGGTCAAGGCCAACGGTTATGGCGGCATCGTCAACAGCCGCATGGCCAGCGCCATCGACCAGATCGCGCTCACCTACAAGTTCAAGGGTGACAAGCCGAAGCCGGAAGACATCTTCGACGCGTCATTCCTGCCGCCCGCTGCCGACCGCAAGTTCGAATAAGCGGGACCCATGACGGCGTTTGTCGCTCTCGATGGCGTCAGCCATGCTTATGCTGGCGTCAACTCCGCGTTGGCGGTCGACGGCCTGTCGATCTCCGTCGAAAGCGGCGAATTCGCCGCCGTGGTCGGACCGTCCGGCTGCGGCAAGTCCACACTGATGAAGCTCGCCACCGGCCTGCAGTTTCCGCGCGCGGGAACGGTGACGGTGGCGGGCGAGAAGGTGACGGCGCCGGTGAAAATCGCCGGCATGGCGTTCCAGGCGCCGACGTTGCTGCCGTGGCGCACGACGATTGAAAACCTGCTGCTGCCGCTCGAAATCGTGCAGCCCTACCGCGGCGAAATGCGCCGCCGCCGCGCGGAATTCACCGACCGGGCCGAGCGTCTGCTGGCGTCGGTCGGGCTCGAAGGTCAGGGCAGCAAATACCCCTGGGAGCTCTCCGGCGGCATGCAGCAGCGCACGTCGCTCTGCCGCGCCTTGATCCACGAACCGCAACTGCTGATGCTGGACGAGCCGTTCGGCGCGCTCGACGCCTTTACGCGCGAAGAACTGTGGTGCGTGATCCGCGACCTGCAGGCGGCCCGCAAGATCACCGTCGTGCTGGTGACGCACGACCTGCGCGAAGCTGTTTTCCTCGCCGACCGCGTGTTCGTGATGTCGTCGCGGCCGGGCCGCGTCGTCGTCGAGAAGCGCATCGAACTGCCGCGCCCGCGCGACCTCGAGATCACGTTCACGCAGGCATTTCAGGACATTGTCCACGAACTGCGCAGCCATATCGTAAAGGCGCGCCAATGAACCGCGTCGAGACACTCATCAAGCTGTCGCCGTGGTTGTTCACCATCGGCCTGTTCGTGGTCTGGGAAGCCGCGGTTCACATTTTCCAGATCCCGGTATTCTTCCTGCCGCCGCCAAGCGCGATCGCACAGGCCTTCGTCGACTACTCGGGTCCGATCGCGCGCAATTCCTGGATTACGCTGCAAACCACGCTGATCGGCTTCGGCCTCGCCGTCGGTTTCGGTCTGCTGCTCGGTTTGCTGGTCGGCTGGTCGCGCGCGATCTATGCGGGTCTGTACCCGCTGATGATCGGCTTCAACGCGATCCCGAAAGTCGCTCTGGTGCCGATCCTGGTGTTGTGGTTCGGCATCGGCTTCGTCCCGGCGGTGCTGACCGCCTTCCTGATCTCGTTCTTCCCCATCGTTGTGAACGTGGCGACGGGTCTGGCCACCATCGAACCCGAACTCGAAGACGTGTTGAAGGCGCTGGGCGCCAGCAAACTCGACATCATGCGCAAGGTCGGTATCCCGCGCACGCTGCCCTATTTCTTCGGCTCGCTGAAAGTGGCGATCACGCTGGCCTTTGTCGGCTCGGTGATCTCGGAAAGCGTGGCGTCCAACTATGGCATCGGCAATCTGATGCTGCAGGCGCAGGCGCAGTTCCAGGTGCCGCTGATCTTTGCCGGACTGATTGTCCTGGCCGTCGAAGGCATCGCCATGTACGCCGTCATGGCGATGCTGGAGCGCCGCATGACCCGCTGGGCGCAGCGCTCCGGCTTCGCCCAGGCCTAAGGCCGGATCACGCGGCCGAATCGGCTTTCAATGGCGCAGCGATGACGGGCGGCCGGAAAATGATCGCGGCAATGTCGTCGGCCAGTTGTTCATAGGCAGGACGCGCGCCGCCTTCGCGCAGGAAAATGCCGCCATACAGTTCCGGTAGTTTCGGCAGCGGCGCATCGTCCCACGCCGTCAGTTGCAGACTGTCGGCCAGCCAGCGCGTCATCGGCATGATCCCGAGACCGGCCGCGACGGCGCGGTTGAGGCTTTCGATACTCGGACCCGTGAACACGTCCTCCCACTCGAGGCCGGCAGACTTCAACGCCTTCACCGCGGTCTGGTGATAGACGCAAGGCTCGCCGTAGGTCACGAGCGGTATCGGTTTGCTGAAATCGAGACGCAAATCGGGTGCGCGGCACCAGACGATCTCCTTGGCGCAACTCTGCTGCGCATCCGGCGCCGGCGCCGGCGACAGGCCGATGAAGATATCGATCTCGCCGCTGCGCAGTTCACGCGCCATCGGCTCGTAGTAGCCGGTGCGCACCATGAAGCGCACATCGGGCCACCGCCCACGAAACCGCGCCAGAATGTCCGGCAGCACCGAAGCCACATAATCGCTTGAGGTGCCGACCCGGATCACCAGCTCCGGCCGGCCGCTGGCGCCGAGGTGCACGATCTGGTCGTTGATCGACAGCAGACGGCGCGCGTAGCTGACCACCATTTCGCCATGCGCGGTCAAGCTGACGCCTTGGGTGCTGCGGTCAAACAGATCGTCGCCGAGCAGGAATTGCAGCCGCTTGATCTGCGCGCTCACCGCCGGCTGGGTCACGCCGAGCGAGGCAGCAGCTTTGGTAAAACTGCGAAAATCGACGACGGCGACGAGCGCCCTCAAAAGATCGGTGGGTATGTTGGTCATGCCGCCCCTACTCCTATTCGCCGCCATTTATATGCGCACGAACAATACTGGAACATTATACATTAGACCGAGGGGACAACGCTGACAATTTCTGTAGAATAGAAAAATCGTTGAAGTACCAACGATCCCGCCGGAACCGCGCAATACAGCGGCTATTTGATGCGTTCGAGGATGCTGACATAGTTCGCCACTGCGGTTCCGCCCATGTTGAAGATGCCGCCGAGGCGCGCATTCTTCACCTGCAGATCGCCGGCCGTGCCGGTCAGTTGCATCGCCGTCAGCGCGTGCATCGACACGCCGGTGGCGCCGATCGGGTGGCCCTTGGCCTTCAGGCCGCCGGACGGATTGACCGGCAGCTTGCCGTCTTTTTGCGTCCAGCCCTCCTTGATGGCGCGGGCGCCGTCGCCCTCTGCGGTCAGGCCCATCGCTTCGTATTCGATCAGTTCGGCAACTGTGAAGCAGTCATGGGTTTCGACGAGTGACAGATCGCCGAGTGTCAGCCCGGCCTTTCGCAGCGCGCCATGCCAGGCCTGAGCACAGCCTTCGAACTTGAGGATGTCGCGTTTGGACATCGGCAGGAAATCCTGCACGTGCTCGGCGGCACGGAAAGCCACGGCCTTGTTCAGCCTGAGTGCTGTTTCGATGTCGGCCAGCACCACAGCGGCCGCGCCATCGGACACCAACGAGCAGTCGGTGCGCTTGAGCGGACCGGCGACGAACGGGTTCTTCTCGCTCTCGGTGCGGCAGAACTCGAACCCGAGGTCCTTGCGCATCTGCGCGTATGGATTGCCGACGCCGTTCTTGTGATTCTTGGCGGCGATCATTGCCAGCGCATCGGACTGGTCGCCCCATTTCTGGAAATACAGCCCGGCGATCTTGCCGAAGATTCCGGCGAAGCCGCCGTCGATGTCGGCCTCGTCGCGGACATAGGAGGCCTTGAGCAGATTGCGGCCGATCTCTGCGGCCGGCGTGGTGGTCATCTGCTCGACGCCGACCGCCAGCACGATGCGTGCCGCGCGCGCCTCGATCGCCCGGATGCCCTGATGCACGGCGGCCGAACCGGTGGCGCAGGCATTTTCCACCCGGACAGCCCGCTTGAAGCGCAAATCGGGCGAGGCCTGCAGAACAAGAGAGGCGGTAAAATCCTGCGCCGAGAAACCGGCATTGAAATGGCCCAGCACGATCTCGTCGACATCCCTGGCGGCAATTCCGGCATCGGCCAGTGCCTCCCCGGCGACGCGGACGATCAGGCTTTCGACCGTCTCATCGGTCAGCCTGCCGAATGCGGTATGAGCCCAGCCGACAATTGCCGCGGTCATCGCCTCTCTCCGTTGCCGTTCGCAGAACCTGCCGAATTTTGGTCGCATTACGCGTCAATTACTAGGCGGAGTCACCATAGTTTCAATCGGATGGCGTGGCAGCTTTGCCTCTCGCCGAAACCTTGGGTAACCTCGCAGATGCCCATGGAACTCGACCGATTCCCACCCCGACGAACCCGAGCGGACCGCCAACCGTAATGTCCTTTATCCGCCCTCGCTTGCGCGCCCTGATCGCCGGAATTGCCGCCTGCGGGCTGCTGGCACTGGCCGGTCACGGCCGCGCCCAGGCCGAAGCCCTGCTGCTGATCGAGGCCTCGACCGGCAAGGTGCTGCACGCGGAGAACGCCACCTTCCCCTGGTACCCGGCCTCCATCACCAAGGTCATGACCGCCTACGCCACGCTGCGCGCGGTCAAAGAGAAGAAGATCACCCTCGACACCATGCTGACCATGTCGAAGAACGCCGTGGCGCAGCAGCCGGTCAAAATGGGCTTCAAGGTCGGCACCACAATGACGGTCGACAATGCGCTGAAGATGATCATGGTCCGGTCCGCCAATGACGTCTCGGTCGCGATTGCCGAAGGCGTCGGCGGCTCGATCGAGGGCTTCGCCGACATCATGAACGCCAACGCCCGGCGGCTTGGCATGTCGCAAACGCATTTTGTCAATCCAAACGGATTGCCCTCGGAAGGACACGTCTCCTCGGCCCGCGATCTGGGCATTCTGGCGCGCGCGCTGATCCGCGAATTTCCGGAATATGACTACTACTGGAACATCTCGGCCATCCGTCACGGCAATCGGATCATGCGCAACTACAACAGCCTGATCGATCGCTATCCGGGCACCGATGGCATGAAGACCGGTTTCATCTGTGCCTCCGGTTACAACATGGTCGCGTCCGCGACGCGCAATGGCCGGCGGCTGATCGCCGTCGTGCTCGGCTCTTATTCCGGTCTGGTTCGCGCGCAGAAGGCGGCGCAGCTGCTCGAACGCGGCTTCGCCAGCGGCGGCCTGACCTGGCTGACGCCGTCGCTCGGCACAGTCGACGCGCTGGCGCCGATCGATGCGCAGCCGCCGAACTTGCGTGAGGAAATGTGCGGCGGACATCGGCGCAAACCGCCGTCCGAGGACAATCAGGAAGAAGATGTGGTGGCCGATGCCGCCGCGAGCGGCGAAGCCGCATCCGGCCAGGCATTCATGCTCTCAAGCCTGAAGCCGGCGAATGGCAAGTTCGTGCTCGGCCCGCCGGTCGAGACTGCGGCGCCCGTGGTCGTTTTCACCGGCCCGACCAACCAGCCCGACGCGATTGCCGTCACTTCGCCACCGACGCCGAAAAAGAAGCCCGCGACCAAATCGGCAAAGCCGGCCGCCGGCAAAGCGGCCAAGCCAGCCGCTGGTAAATCGGCCAAGCCCGCCGCCAAAAAGCCGGTTGCCGACAAACCCGCGGCAGCCAAGCCCAAGGTCTCGTCGGCCGACCAATGAGCGCAACCGGCGCCAGCGTCAGCCGGCGTGAGCCGCCCACGCCGATCCCGCTGACGGTGCTGACCGGCTTTCTCGGTGCCGGCAAGACCACGCTGCTCAACCGGCTGCTGAAGGATCCGGCGCTCGGCGAGACCGCCGTCATCATCAACGAATTCGGCGACGTCGCGCTCGACCATCTGCTGGTCGAGTATGTCGGCGACAACATGGTGCTGCTGCAATCGGGCTGTCTGTGCTGCACCATGCGCGGCGACCTCGTGGACGCGCTCGAGACGCTGCTGCGCGATCTCGACAACGGGCGCTGCACGTTCCGCCGCGTGCTGCTGGAGACCACGGGGCTGGCCGATCCGGCGCCGGTGCTTCAAACCGCCATGGCGCACCCCTATCTCGTGATGCGCTACCGGCTCGACGGCGTGATCGCCGTGGTCGACGCCGTCAACGGCGAGGCGACGCTCGATGGCCATGCCGAAGCGGTCAAGCAGGCGGCGATGGCCGACCGCATCGTGCTGAGCAAGACAGACATGGCCGACGCAGCGCAGCGCACGGGCATCGCTGCCCGTCTGCATGCACTCAATCCAGCGGCCACCATCCTCGACGCCGCCAATGGCGAAGCCACGGCAGAGCGCCTGCTGAATTGCGGCCTGTACGACCCCAGCCGCAAGATTCCCGACGTCAGGAAATGGCTGGCCGAAGAGGCCTATGCCGATGCCCACCGCCATGACCTCGGGCACGCTCACGCGCATGGTCACGAGCATGTTCATGAGCATGGGCACGATCACCATCACCTCGACCGCAACCGCCACGACGCCCACATCGCCTCGTTCGTGCTCACCGCCGACGCTGCAATCCCGGCCGGCACGCTGGAGATGTTCCTCGAGCTGCTGCGGGCCAATTACGGCGCCAAGCTGTTGCGCATCAAGGGCATCGTGAAGCTGGCGGAAATGCCAGATACGCCCGTTGTCGTTCACGGCGTGCAGCATGTATTCCACCCGACCGCCCGGCTTGAGCGCTGGCCGGACGACGATCACCGCACACGTATTGTCGTCATCACCCGCGACCTGCCCGAGCGCGTTGTGCGCGAGCTGTTCGAGGCCTTCATCGGCATCGCCGCCCCGGACCGCCCGGATCGCGCCGCATTGACCGACAACCCGCTGGTGCCGTTCGGCGGCATCGACCGTTAGCACGCAGCCAAATGCCGCCTTGCGCGGCGCGCCGACTCGACTCATGCTGGATTATCGACCGCCGGCCGCGCCCGGACCATAATCGGCGGCGGAAGGGGAGACGTCATGCAACGGCCGATGGACCGCCCCTGGCTGCAGCATTATCCGCCCGGCGTCGCCCCTGAAATCGATCCGTCCCGATATTCCTCGCTGGTGGCGATGCTGGAAGAGAGCTTCCAGGCCCACCGCGACCGGGCGGCCTTCGTCTGCATGGGCAAGAGCATGACCTATGCCGAGCTTGACGCGGCCTCGACCGCTTTCGCCGCGTGGCTGCAAGGCAAAGGTCTCGAACGCGGCACCCGCGTCGCCATCATGATGCCGAACGTGCTGCAGTATCCGGTGGCGATCGCCGGTATTCTGCGCGCCGGCCTCACAGTGGTGAACGTCAATCCGCTTTACAAACCGCGCGAGCTCGAATTCCAGCTCAACGATGCCGGCGCCGAAGCCATCATCGTGCTGGAGAATTTCGCCTATGTGCTGCAACAGGCGCTGCCGCAAACCCGCGTCAAACATGTTGTCGTCGCCACCATGGGCGACATGCTGGGGACGCTGAAGGGCGCCGTGGTCAATACCGTGGTCCGGCGCATCAAGAAAATGGTGCCGGCCTACAGTCTGCCCCAAGCCACGCGGTTCAATGACGCGCTCGCCGCCGGCCGCAAACGCACACTGACGAAGCCGGACATCGGCCCCGACGACCTTGCCTTCCTGCAATATACCGGCGGCACCACCGGCGTTGCCAAGGGCGCCATGCTGCTGCACCGGAACGTCGTCGCCAACTTGTTGCAGGTGGATGCCTGGCAGCAGCCGATCCTGGCCGCGCCGCCGAAAGTCGATCGCATGATCGTCGTGACGGCGCTGCCGCTCTATCATATCTTCGCGCTGACGGCCTGCTTCCTGTTCAGCGTCCGCAACGGCGGACTGAGCCTGCTGATCCCCAATCCGCGCGACATTCCCGGCCTGATCAAGGAACTGTCGAAGTACAAGGTCAACTCGTTCCCGGCGGTCAACACGCTGTACAACGCGCTGATGCATCATCCCGACTTCGGCAAGCTCGACTGGAGCATGCTGAAATGCGCCATCGGCGGCGGCATGGCGGTGCAGAAGGCGGTCGCCGATGCCTGGTTCAAGGCGACCGGGCGGCCGATCATCGAAGGCTATGGCCTGTCGGAAACATCGCCGCTGCTGACCTGCAATCGCGCCGACACGCCGGAATGGACCGGCACCATCGGACTGCCGGTGTCCTCGACCGACATCGCCATCCGTGACGACAACAACGTCGATGTGCCGATGGGCGAGCGCGGCGAGATCTGCGCGCGCGGGCCGCAAGTGATGCCGGGCTACTGGCAGCGGCCGGAAGAGACGGCACAGGTAATGACCGAGGACGGCTTCTTCCGCACCGGCGACATCGGCACCATGGACGAACAGGGCCGTGTCACCATTGTCGATCGCAAGAAGGACATGATCTCGGTCTCCGGGTTCAAGGTGTTTCCGGCCGAAGTCGAGGAAGTGGCGATGCTGCATGGTGGCATCCTCGAATGCGCCGCCATCGGCGTGCCGGATGGCCACTCTGGCGAAGCGGTCAAACTGTTCGCGGTGAAGAAGGCGGGCGACCTGAGCGAGGTGGACCTGCGCCGCCACATGCTCGGCCAACTTGCCAGCTACAAGGTACCGAAGCACATTGAATTTCGCGACGAACTGCCGAAGACCAATGTCGGCAAGATTTTGCGCCGCGCGCTGCGGGAGGGTGCATGACGACCGACCCAGCCACCGCCATTGTCACGTTCTGGCAGCAGGCCGGCCCGGAAAAGTGGTACAAGAAGGATGCCGCTCTCGATGATGAAATCCGGCAGCGATTTCTGTCTCAATATGAGGCCGCTGCCGCCGGTACGCTGCGTGAGTGGTCACAATCCGCACAGGGAACGCTGGCGCTGCTGATCCTGCTCGACCAGTTTCCGCGCAACATGTTTCGCGGTGAGGCCCGCATGTTCGCCACCGATGAACAGGCCCGCACGCTTGCGGCCGCCGCAATCGTTCGTGGCTTCGATGCCCAAGTGGGCGCGGACATGCGCGGCTTCTTCTACCTGCCGTTCATGCATTCCGAGGACATGGCCGACCAGGAACTGGCGATCAAACTGTACGCGGCAGCGGACGACGCCGGCGGCCTGAAATGGGCTCACCTGCACGCCGACATCATCCGCCGTTTCGGCCGCTTCCCGCATCGAAATGAGGTGCTTGGCCGCACCACCACGCCGGAGGAGCAGGCCTTCCTCGACGGCGGCGGTTTTGCCGGTTGAAATGCGCATGACTGATCTCCATGGCGTCTTTCCCTATCTGGTCTCGCCGATCGACGCGTCCGGCCGCATCCTCACCAACGTGCTGGGACGGCTGTCATCCGACCTCATCGACGCCGGCGTGCACGGTCTGACGCCGCTCGGCTCGACCGGCGAGTTCGCCTATCTCGATCGTGCGCAGCGCAGCGCCGTCGTGCAGGCCACCATCGAAGCCGCGAACAAGCGTGTCCCGGTGATCGCCGGCGTCGCCGCGACCACTACAGCGGATGCGGTCGACCAGGCAAAGGCGTATCAGGCGTTCGGCGCCGACGGCATCCTCGCCATTCTCGAAGCCTACTTTCCGCTCAAGGACGCGCAGATCGAAGCGTACTTCCGCGCCATCGCCGATGCCGTGGACATTCCGGTGGTGCTCTATACCAACCCGCAATTTCAGCGCAGCGACCTGACCCTCGACGTCATCGCGCGGCTCTCTACGCATCCGCGCATCCGCTACATCAAGGACGCCTCGACCAACACCGGCCGTTTGCTGTCGATCATGAACCGCGCGCCGGACATGAAGGTGTTCTCGGCCTCGGCGCATATCCCGGCCGCGGTGATGCTGATCGGCGGCGTCGGCTGGATGGCCGGCCCCGCCTGCATCGTACCGCGCCAGAGCGTGCGGCTGTACGATCTTTGCCGCGCCGGACGATGGCCGGAGGCCATGACGTTGCAACGCGAGCTGTGGCGCATCAACGAGGCCTTCGCCCGCTTCAATCTGGCGGCCTGCATCAAGGCCGGTCTGGCGATCCAGGGCTACGCGGTCGGCGATCCGGTGCCACCCCAGGCCGCGCTCAGCGCCGAGGACCGCCAGGCGGTCGAGGCCATTTTGGACCAAGTCGCCGGCCTTTAAAGCCTCTGAATTTGCAGAGGAATCTCTCGGCCCAACCGATTCTTAAGGCTTCCTTGCTAAACGAGCCGGATGGCTTTGCCGTCGCCTGCAACCCAGGCGCCGCCCGTGGTTCCGGTCGGCGCCGAGCCCGCCGCCGCGGCATCGCCGCCCGCGGGCCTGTTTGCACGCCTGAAGGCCAAACTCGCCGAACGCAGCGACTCGCGGCTGGCGCAATTGGTCGCCGGCAAGGTGTTCGCCATGCGCGTCGCCAACGCGGTGCTGGCGCTGGTGACGCAGGTGCTGCTGGCACGCTGGATGGGCGCGTTCGAGTTCGGCATCTACGTCTATGTCTGGACCTGGGTGCTGATGATCGGCGCCCTATCCGACCTCGGCCTGTCCACCGCGGCGCGGCGCTTCATTCCGGAATACACTGAGTTCAAGGCGTTCGAACAGCTGCGCGGCTTTCTCAGCGGCAGCCGCTGGCTGTCCTTCGCCATCGCCACCGGCATCGGCGGCGCGGGCGCGCTTGTCGTCGCCGTGCTCGATCCCTGGCTCGACCAATATGTCGTGATCCCGCTGTACCTGGCCTGCGCCATCGTGCCGATCTACGGCCTGGTGCAGACGCAAGCCGGCATCGCGCAGTCTTATGACTGGCCCAATCTGGCGCTGATGCCGTTCTACATCATCCGCCAGTTCGCGCTCGCCGCCGTGATGGGCGCCGCTTACATGCTCGGCGCGCCGACCGATGCGGTGACGGTGATGATCGTCGCTATCGTCACCACATGGGCGGTAACGCTCGGCCAGATGGTCGTGCTCAACCGCCGCCTGAAGCAGAAGGTCGCGCCCGGCCCGAAGATTTACGAGCCGAAGCTCTGGCTGGCGACCTCGCTGCCGATCTTCATGGTCGAAGGCTTCTATCTTCTGCTCACCTATACCGACATCCTGCTGCTGCAGCACTTCCGCACGCCGGAGGAAGTCGCGCATTACTATGCAGCGGCGCGGCTGCTGGCGATCGTGGCCTTCGTCTATTTCGCCATCGCCGGCGCCACCACGCACAAGTTCACGCAGTATCACGTCTCCGGCGACAAGGAGCGGCTGGCGACGTTCTTTGCCGAGACCATCAAATGGACGTTCTGGCCGTCGCTGCTGGTTTGCGCCTTCATTCTCGCCTTCGGCCGGCCGCTGCTGGCGCTGTTCGGCGAGAACTTCGTCGCCGCGTACGATGTCATGTTCATTCTTGCCATCGGCATGATGGCGCGCGCCGCGGTCGGTCCGGCCGAACGACTTCTGAACATGCTCGGCGAGCGCAAGCAGTGCGCCTCGGTCTATGCCCTTGCCTTCGTCATCAATCTGGCGGTCGGCGTTATTCTGATCCCGCTCATCGGCATCGAAGGCGCGGCGGTGTCGACATCGGTGGCGCTGATCGCGGAGTCGATCATGCTGTATCGCCTCGCCAAACGCCGCCTCGGCTTCCACGTGTTCATCATGGGCGGCGCCTCGACGTCACCCTGAGGTGCGCGCCGCAGGCGCGCCTCGAAGGGTGACAGCACAGGCCGTTCATCCTTCGAGGCTCGCTTCGCTCGCACCTCAGGATGACGGATCACACCTTCTCCCGCAACAGCCGCCGGATCACCTTGCCGGTGGTCGTCATCGGCATGGCCTCGATGAAGGCCACCTCGCGCGGATATTCGTGGGCCGACAGCCGGGTTCGGACAAAGCCCTGAATTTCGGCCGCCAGTTGATCGGACGCGGCGAAGTCCTGCTTCAGCACGATGAAGGCCTTGACGATCTCGGTGCGCAGCGCGTCGGGCTTGCCGACGGCCGCAGCGAGCGCCACCGCCGGGTGCTGGATCAGGCAGTCCTCGATCTCGCCGGGGCCGATGCGAAAGCCCGATGACGTGATGACGTCGTCGTCACGGCCGACGAAACTGACATAGCCGTCGTCGTCCATCACGCCCTGGTCGCCGGTGGTCATCCAGTCGCCGATGAACTTGTCGCGCGTGGCGTCGGGCTTGCCCCAGTACTCCAGGAACATCACCGGGTCGGGCCGTTTCACAGCGATCTGGCCGACCTCGCCCGCCCTGACCGGCTGGCCGTCGGCGTCGATCACCGCCACGACATGGCCAGGCACCGCCTTGCCGATGGCGCCCGGCCGCAACAGCCCGAGCTGGGCGCATGAGCCGAGCACCAGGTTGCACTCGGTCTGGCCATAGAACTCGTTGATGGACAGCCCGAACGCCGCCTTGCCCCATTCCAGCGCCTCGACCCCGAGCGACTCGCCGCCCGATGCCACCGTGCGCAGCTTGAAATCGTAGCGTCCCCGCGGACTTTTGGCCGCGCGCATCATGCGGAGCGCCGTTGGTGGAATGAACGCATTGCGCACGCCGGTGTTCGCCATCAAGGCAAAGGCGTCGTCCGGATCGAACTTGTCGAACCGGCGCGCGATCACCGGAACGCCGTGGTGCAGACTGGGCAGTAGCACGTCGAGGAGGCCTCCGGCCCAGGCCCAGTCGGCCGGCGTCCAATAGCTGTCGCCTGGTTGCGGAAACGGATGATGCGGCAGTTCGACGCCCGGCATGTGGCCGAGCAGCACGCGGTGCGCATGCAGCGCCCCCTTCGGCTGCCCCGTGGTGCCCGATGTATAGATCATCATCGACGGATCATCAGCCGCGGTATCGACGGGCGTGAAATCGGGCGAGGCGCGCGCCAGCAGATCGCCGAAGCCGAGCGCGCCATCGGCTTCGCCGTCGATCGACAGCACGCAGGTCAGGTCCGGTGCCCGCGCGCGAATGCCGTCGAGCTTGGCGAGTCCCTGGGCGTTGGTCAGAAGCGCCTTGGCGCCGGAATTCTGCAGGCGGTAGGACAGCGCGTCCGGCCCGAACAGAACGGCCACCGGCAGCGCGATGGCGGCAAGCTTGTAGATGGCGACATGCGCGGCCACGACTTCGGGCGCCTGCGGCAGGAAGATCGCCACCCGGTCGCCGCGCGTGACGCCATGCGCGCGCAGCACATTGGCCAGCCGGTTCGAGGTCTCACGCAGCCAGCCGAAGCTAATCGCCTCGTCGCGGCCGTCCGCATGCAGATGGCGGATGGCAAGCCGGCCTGGATCGCGCGCCGCCCAGCGATCGCAAATGTCGACGCCAATGTTGTAGCGCGCCGGAATATTCCAGCGGAATTGGCGATAAAGCTGGTCGTAGTCGCGCACGTCATCCGGCATCGGCCGGCACGCTAGTGCGAAGCGGAGCAACCGTCTAGGCTTGCGACCGGTCAGCCTTGTTCGGGAAAACCACCATGTCCGTCTCGATGTATCAGATCTCGGTGCCGCCTCTGGTGCGGGGCCTCGGCATCCTCTCAACGCTGCTGCGCAAGGGCGAAGCCCATGCCGATGCGGGCTCCCTGCTCGAGGCGCGGCTGGCGCCCGACATGATGACGATGGCCGGTCAGGTGCAGCGCGCCAGCGATACCGCCAAAGGCTGCGCTGCGCGACTGGCGGGCATCGACGCGCCGGCCATGCCCGACACCGAGGTGACCTTCGCCGACCTGCAGGCGCGCCTGGCCCGGACCGTCGAATTTTTGCAGAGCGTCAAACGCGAGCAGATCGACGGCAGCGAAGCCAAACCGATCAGTTTCAAGGCCGGACCCAATGTCTTGAACTTCACCGGCGAGAGCTACGTACTGACATTCGTACTGCCGAATTTCTATTTTCATGTCACCACGGCCTACGCGATTTTGCGTCACAAGGGCGTGGCGCTCGGCAAGCTGGATTACCTCGGGCCGCGTTCGTAATCGCGCAGCCGGGCTGGCCGATCACACACCTTGGGATTGTATCAAGAGCCGGCGCGCCGGTCGTCCGGCTCGGCAAGAATGAGCGCCCAGTACACTTTGTACTTCGACGACGGCGTATAGACCGCGGCGATGCCCATGCGGGTCGCGCCCTTCAGCAACATGTTGGTGCGGTGCGACGGCGAGTCGCGCCAGCCTGAGAAGGCTTCCGCCAGCGTGTGATAGCCGGCGCCGATGTTCTCCGCCGCGGTCTTGGCATCATAGCCCGCCGCCTTGAGCCGCGCATTGAACGGCCGGCCGGCGGCGTGATCGAGCTTGTCGCGCTTGGCCATGATCTCGGCCTGCTGGGTGGCGAGACGCATCAATTCGGGATCGAGCGTCAGCGGCGGCAGATTGTTGTTGGCGCGGTAGCCGGAGATCATCGACGCCGCCGCAGCCGCGTCGAGCTGGGCACCGGGTTGCGCCATGCTGCGATAGAAGGTTGGCTCGTTCTTCGGTACAGAGACTTCGGCGGTACACGCCGCGAGTGCGCAGAATATGAGCAGAGCCAAAAGCGAGCGCCCGATTTTCATTAGACCGAAACTCCAGTTCAATATTTCGACACACTGTCTGCGGACCGTGGCCGAACGGTGATGGGGCTGGCGCGGCCCACTTCTCTGGCCTACCATTCGTCCCAACAACAAGACGTTAAGCAAACTCGAGGGAGTAAACGATGTCCAACCAACCCGCCGCCCTTACGCCAGGAGCGACCCGCGCCTCGCAAGGCGAGTACATGTTCGACCTCGGCACCGCCGACAAGATTCTGGGCGGACCGGATTACTCGACCGCGCACGGTCCCTGCATCGAAGGCGACCGCATGATGGTCGGACTGATGCGGATGAAGGCGGGAACCGGGGCCGAGCCGCACTCGCATCCGAACGAACAGTGGATCTACATCATGGAGGGAACTTTCAGCGCCACGGTCGGCGGCAAGACGATCGACGCCAAGCCCGGTTCGGTCGTCTACATCCCGGCGAACACCATTCATAACGGACGCGCGACTCCCGAAGCCGATGTTGTGTTCTTCACCTGCAAGGATACCTCGCACAGCCTCCACGGCATCAAGGTAAAATAGCCTGATACTTGCGAGACGGCGCCGCAGAAGCGCTGCCGCAGGCACCAACCAACTCAAACCAAAACATTTCCCTGGGAGGGAAAAAATGAAGCGCCTTAGTCTGAACCTGCTTTCTGCCGCCTGCATCATCACCGGCGTCGTCGCCGGGCTCACCACCGCGTCTGCGCAAGACAAATACCCGAGCCGCCCGATCAAGGTGCTGGTGCCTTACGCGCCCGGCGGCGCCACCGACATCACAGCGCGCATCGTCGGCGATGAATTCCAGAAGATCACCGGCCAGGGGTTTGTCGTGATCAACAAGCCCGGCGCCAACGGCCAACTGGCGATCGACGAACTGATCAACTCGGCGCCCGACGGCTACACCGTCATGGTCGGCAATGTGACGACCAACACGATCGCGCCGGTTCTGTACAAGGGCAAGTGGCCGTTCGACTACGCCAAGTCGGTGGTCGCCGTAACCAACCTGGTCGATGTTCCGGCCTTCTTGGTCGCGACAACCGCCAACAATTTCCCTGTCCAGACCGTCCCGGAACTCATCGATTTTAGCAAGAAGAACCCGGGCAAGGTTAACTACGGCACAGTCGGCGCCGGCTCATACCCGCACTTCGACGGCGCCTATCTCGCGAAGAAGGCCGGCATCGACATGCGCGCTCTGCCGAACAAGAACGGCGCGTCGGGCGTGATCCAGGACCTGCTGCGCGGTGACGTTCAGGTCGCGTTCCTGAACACCGGCAGCAGCGCCGGTCAGGTGCAAGCCGGAAAATTCCGGGCGATCGCCGTGGTCAACAACACGCGGCTCGAGGACTTTCCGAACGTCCCGACCATGAAGGAAGCCGGTTATCCGGACGTCGGCACCATCGCCTGGAACGGCATGTTCGCACACGCCGGCACGCCGAAGCCGGTGCTCGATGCGCTGTACACCGCGGTCACAAAGGCGCTGAACTCGCCTGAGGGCCAGGCGAAGATTAAGAAGCAAAACTACATCGTGGCGACGAGCAAGTCGGCCGCCGACGCGCAGCAGTGGCTGACCAGCGAACTGAAGAAGTGGGAAAGCATCGTCAAGGAAGTGAACCTCGACCTGACGCAGTAGGCGCGTTCTCGTCCCTCCCCCTGAGAAGGGGGAGGGTTTCTTCGACCTTCCCGTCAGGGGGATGTGGAAGAAGCCCTCAACGCCGCCCACACCCGGTCCGATGTCGCCGGCATGTCGAGCGCCGCGCCCTTGGGCAGCGCATCCAGAATCGCATTCATCAGCGCCGGCGGCGCCGCCGTGGTGCCGGCTTCGCCGGTACCCTTGACGCCGAGCGGATTGGTTCGGCACGCCACCGCGGCGTGATCGACCGCGATCGACGGCATGTGATGAGCGCGCGGCATGGCGTAATCCATGAACGAGCCCGACACGAGCTGACCACCGGCATCGTAGACGGTGTTCTCGGTCAGCGCCTGACCCAGCCCCTGCGCCACGCCACCATGCACCTGACCCTCGACAATGGTCTGGTCGAGCAGATTGCCGGTATCGCTCACCGCGGTGTACTTGATGATCTCAACTGCGCCGGTGTCGGCATCGACCTCGACCTCGGCGATATGGCAGCCGTTCGGGAATGACGGCGGCACCTTGATCTTGGCCGTGGTGTCGAGACTTTCAGCAATTTCTCCGCTGCGCGCCAACTCGGCGGCGCGATCGGCAACCTCGAACAGCGACACCGCGCGGCCGGTGCCGCGCACGCTGAACTGGCCGTCGCCGTAGTCGATGTCGGCCTCGCCGGCCTGCAGCAGCATGGCGGCGACGCGCTTGCCCTTCTCGATCACCTGGTCGGCGGTCTGCGCAATGGCGCCGCCGGTCATCATCGCCGAGCGCGAGGCCACCGCGCCGAAGCCGGGCACATCGCGATCCGAGTCACCCGAGGACAAAGTCACCGCCGCCGCATCGATGCCGAGCCGGCGCGCCACAAGGCCGGGAAACACGGTCGGATGGCCCTGCCCGCTGCCGCCGGCGCCGACACTGACCACGGCACGGCCGCCGCCCGGAAAGGTGATGCGCGCCGCCTCTTCCGGAAACGCGCCGGCGATCTCGAGATAGCAGCCGATGCCGATGCCGCGCAGCTTGCCGGCCTTCTTCGCCGCCTTCTTGCGGGCGGCGAAACCGTCATAGTCGGCGAGTGTCAACGCACGTTCGAAGGCGGCCGGAAAATCGCCGCTGTCATAGGTGTTGCCGAAGGCGGTGGTGTAGGGAATTTTATCGGGCGCAATCAGATTGCGCCGGCGCAGCTCGGCGGCATCGATGCCGGTCTGGTCGGCGGCAGCGTCGATGACGCGCTCCAGGAGATAGCTCGCCTCGGGGCGGCCGGCGCCGCGATAGGGGCCGGTCGGCAGCGTATTGGTGAAAACGCAGCGCGTGTTCACCTGCGCCGCCGGAATGTCGTAGACCGTCGGCAGACAGCCCGACACGTGCGTCGTGAACACGAAATGCGCGACGCCGGTGAAGTAGGCGCCGACATTGCCGATGCAGTCGACGCGCAGACCGAGGAATTTGCCGCGCGCTGACAGCGCCAGTTCGGCGGTGAAAAACCCGTCGCGGCCCTGGTTGTCGGTGAGGAAGGCTTCCGATCGGCTCGAGACCCAATGCACGGGCTTTTTCAGATCGCGCGCCGCGTGCAGCATCGCGATGTATTCGGGATAGCACCAGCCTTTCATGCCGAAAGCGCCGCCCACATCCTCGGTGATGATGTGCAGCTCTTCCGGCTTGACGTTGAGGCTGCCGGCGACCTGGGCGCGCACGCTGGCGAAACCTTGCGTCGGACAGCGCAAGGTGAAGCGGCCGGTGGCGGCGTCGTGGCTGGCGGTGGCGATGCGCGGCTCCAGCGAGGCGACCACCAGCCGCTGGTTCATGAGTTCGACCCGCACCACATGCGCCGCTTCCTTGAAGGCGCGGTCGAGCGCCTTCTGGTTCTTGCCGTCGGGATCGGCCGGCGCGGTCCAGTCGAAGCCGACATTGCCTTCGGCCTCCGGCCACAGCTGCGGCGCGCCGGCGGCGACCGCGGCGCGGGCATCGGTCACCGGCGTCATCTCGCTGTAGGAGACGACGATCTTGTCGCCGGCATCTTGCGCGGCGGTGGCGCTGTCGGCCACCACCATCGCCACCGGCTCGCCGACATGCATGACCTGGCTCACGGCCAGTACCGGACGGTGGGGCGAGAACGGCACCTTGCCGCCCCGTCCCGGGATGGGGTGGGCATGCGAGATCGAATGATAGTGCGCTGCGTCGAGATCGCCGCCGGTCAGCACCGCGACCACGCCGGGCGACTTCTTCGCCGCCGCCGTATCGATGCTGTCGATCCGCGCAAAGGCATGAGGCGATCGCACGAAATAGGCGGCCAGCACACCGTCTGGCTTCACGTCGTCGCCGAAATGGCCACGTCCGCGCAGCAGCGGGTCGTCTTCGACGCGTCCGCTGAAGGTCTGGGGCGCGATGCGGGCGGCGGAAGAAGCGGTCATGAGCAACACTCCGGCGAAAGGACGGCGGCCGTCCAGGCGGCCCTTAAACTTTGCTTAACCAATAAGCCGCAACCAATTAACCGCAAAACAACCGGTTGGGGAATAGCCTCCCCGCAACCTGGACGCAGCATGGCCACAGCTTACTTCTCTCCCTCGACCCGCCGCCATCTGCGGCTGCTGGCCAGGATTGGCGGCGTTTGCTTTGCCGCCAGCCTTGCTGTCTTTTACGCTGCCCTGCCGGTGACTGCGGCGGTGTCCTTCCTGTGCGCTGCACTGAGCGCAACGCTGACGATGACGCTGACGGCGGCATGGCTGGCCCGGCGTGTCCAGGCCCAGAACCAGCGCATGCAAAGCGCGCTCAACAATATGGCGGAAGGCCTGTGCATGTTCGACAGCCATGAGCGGCTGGTCATCTGTAACCGGCGATATCTGGAGCTGTACAAATTGCCGGCCGAATTCGCGACGCCCGGCACCACGTTGGCCCAACTGCTGGAGTGCCGCATCGCCCAGGGCAATTTTTCGCTCGAACCGCAAGCCTACCGGCGCGACTTGACCGCCGCCATGGCGCGCGGCGAGGTCCAGTTCGGGGAGGTCAAATCCGCCGAGGGCCGCGCCATTGCTGTCAGCAACCGGCCGCTGCCGGACGGCGGCTGGGTGGCGACACACGAGGACATCACCGACCGGCGTAACGTCGAACGCAATCGTGCGGCGATGCGCGAGCAGCAGCGCCAGCGCGGCCGGATCGAAGAGGCAATCGCCGGCTTCCGCCAGCGCGTTGAGGATCACCTGCGCACCTTGGGTGAAGGCGCGATGGCGATGCGCTCGACCGCCGCGATGCTGTTCGGCTTCTCCGGCGAGACATCAAGCAGCGCGGCGGGCGCTATCGGCGTCTCGAACGAGGCATCGGCCAACGTGGATACCGCCGCGACCGCCGCCGATGAACTGAACGGTTCGATAAGCGAAATCGGCCGTCAACTGACCATGACCACGGATATCGTCCGCACCGCAGTCAACGAGGCGCACGACACCCATCGCCAGATCGCCGCCCTGGCTCAGGCAACGCAAAAGATCGGCGACGTCATCAAACTGATCCGCGCCATCGCCGGGCAGACCAATCTGCTGGCCCTCAACGCCACCATCGAGGCGGCGCGGGCCGGCGAGGCCGGCAAGGGCTTCGCGGTGGTGGCGTCAGAGGTGAAATCGCTGGCGGTACAGACCGCGAAGGCCACGGAGGACATTTCCAAGCTGATCCTGTCAGTGCAACAGGCGACCGGCGGCGCGGTGGCGGCCATCGGCCGCATTGGCGGCCGCATGCAGGAGATCGACCGGTGCACCGCCGCGGTTTCGGTCGCGGTCAAAGACCAGAACGCGGCCACCGGCGAGATTTCGGAGAATGTCGCCAGTGCCGCGGACGGCGCCCGGCTGGTGGTCGCGGTGCTGGACGACGTCGCGGGCGCCGCCACCGAGACGTCGGCATCGGCGGAGAATGTGCTCGCCGTTTCGCAGGCGGTGGAAGCGGCCGCCGGCGAACTACGCCGCGAGGTCGAGGGCTTTCTCAGCCGGGTTGCCGCCTGAGGCGAGGTTTCGCCACCTCAAAATCGACATTAGTCATTGAAACATCGGCCTCAATGCGGCACCTAGACCGCGACCAGCGCCGCTGCAACCGGCGATGTGCTGCAACACATTGCGGCCTGATATAGTTTGCTTCCGACAACGGATTGAGAGCGGAGATGGGTATGCGGTTGGGTTACTTCACGATGCCGGTTCATCCCCTTGGGCGGGAGTGGGCCCAGACGCTGCAGGAGGACCGTGAGGCAATCATCCTGGCCGACGAGCTCGGCTTTCATGACGCCTTCGTTGGCGAGCATCTGACCGATGCCTGCGAGCAGGTCACCAACAGCATGCTGTTTCTGGCCACGCTTATCCACGCCACCAAGACCATCAAGCTGGCCAGCGGCACCACCAACCTGTCCCAGATCCACCCCGTCGTGGTCGCCGCCAATTCGGCGATGTTCGATCACATGGCGCGTGGCCGCTTTATCATGGGCATCAGTCCGGGCGCGCTGACCTCGGATGCCGAGGCGCTCGGCCTGCTCGACGAAGACCGCAACAAGATTTTCGCCGAGGCCATCGACGTGATCCTGGCGATCTGGGAGCGCGATCCACCGTACAACATCGATTTCGCCGATAACCGCTTCAAGGTCGCAATCAACCGCGCCGCCGCGCTGCATCTCGGTGTCGGTATTATGCCGAAGCCGTACCAGAAGCCGCGGCCGGAAATCGTCGGCACCGTGGTGGCGCCGTTCTCGCCGGGCGTCGTGCTGATGGGCAAGCGCGACTTCCATCCGCTGTCGGCGAACTTCCTCCTGCCCCACCACCTCAAGTCGCACTGGACCAACTACGCCAAGGGCAAGGCCGAGGTCGGGCAGAAGGCCGACGTCGCCGACTGGCGCGTCGCGCGTACGATTTTCGTCGCCGACGACGAAAAGACCGCACTGTCCTACGGTCGCGAGGACGCCAAGAGCCCGTACCGGTTCTATTTCGAGCAGATGGGCGCGAAGATGCGCCGCGGCGGCCGCATCTACGTGTTCAAGAGCCACAAGGAACAGCCGGACGAAGAGATCACGCACGACTACATCATGGACAACTGCGTGATCCATGGCACCGTCAACAAGGTGGTCGACGAGATCCTGAAGCTGCGCGAGCAGGCCGGCGACTTCGGCGAGCTGGTGTATGCCGGCATGGACCAGGTCGATCCGAAGCTGGCCCGCCGCTCGATGCAGCTTCTGGCCGAGCAGGTGATGCCGCGCGTCAATGAGGCGATCGGCACGCCGAAAGCCAGCGCCGCGGAATAACCTCCGCGCAACAGGCTTCCGAAAACGAAACAGGCGCCCACCGCAATAGCGGGGGCGCCTGTTTCCGTTTTACCGGATGTTGCCTAGCGCGACGGCGGCGGCAGCGCGCTGCTGGAGATCGGCGGCAAGCCGCCTTGCTGCTGCGGCGGCGCGGCAAGGCTGGTCGGCTCGCCGACCGGCTGCATCGGTGCACCGGTGGTGGCGCCGGCCCGCGGCGGCGGCGCCATCGGATTGGCCGGTGCCGGCGGTACGCCGGTGCTGGCGACCGTTTCCGGCGGCTTGCCCGGCAGCACGACGACGCGGGTGCCCGTCTGGACGCGGCTGTAGAGATCCTCGACGTCCTCGTTCAGCAGGCGGATACAGCCCGACGACACGTAGGAGCCGATGGTGGACGGCTGGTTGGTGCCGTGAATGCGGTACAGCGTGCTGCCGAGGTAGAGCGCGCGGGCGCCCATCGGATTGCCCGGGCCACCGGCCATCATGCGCGGCAGGTACGGCTGGCGCTCGATCATCTCGGCGGGCGGGTGCCAATCCGGCCACTCGCGCATGCGCGAGACCCGCTCGGTGCCGGTCCAGGTAAAGCCATCGCGGCCAACGCCGATGCCGTAACGCATGGCCTTGCCGCCGCCGAGCACCAGATAGAGGTAGGTATTGGCGGTGTCGACGATGATGGTGCCGGCCGGCTCCTTGGTCGAATAGTCGACCAACTGCTTTTTCAGATGCTCCGGCAGTTCCTTCGGTGCGCCCCGTTCCGGCTGGTCTTCTGGCGGCAGCGTCATCACGGTCTGCGGCGGCAGCGGCTGCCCGGCCTGCGGCGGCTGGCCCGGCTGCTGCGAATAGGCGGGCGCCCCGCCAACCGCACCCGGCGGACGAATCGCGTTCGGGTCCATCGGCTGGCCTTGGGGCGCCGGAGCGAATTGCGGATTGGCGTAGCCCTGGCCCTGCGGGGCGGCCAGACCGGGCGGCGGCAGCGGCTGCTGTTCCTGCGGCTGGGCCTGCGCCAGCGGCGCAAACAGGCGGCTCAGCGGGTCGCGGCGGGGCCGCTCAACCCGCATATCTTCTTCCTCGGCCAGAATGGCGGCCGATGACGGCGCCGACCGGTAATAGCCCGGCGGCGGCGAATTCTGCGCCTGGGCGGACATGATCGGGAGAGCCACCGCAACCGGCAGCGTCAAAAATAGTGGGCCGAAACGTCGAATCATCATTTTCACCTGTACCAGTGAGGCGACAGGAGCGCCCCCAAAGCTTGCCTTGATTGCCTACGGATGAAGGCACATTCAAGACCAGAATAGGGTCATCGCGTTAACGTGATTCTTCCGGGCTCTCCCGAATGTCCGGCATTTTTTACTTTTTTTGCGCTTCCGAAGCCAGCACCTGCTTGGCAATGCGGTGGCAGTCGACCGCGGCCGGGAAGCCACAGTAGACGGCAATCTGCCTGAGGATCGCCGACAGTTCCTCCGGGGTCAGGCCATTGCGCAGGGCACCGCGGAAATGCGCCTCAAACTCGTGCATGCGGCCGAGGCAGGCGATCATACCGAGGTTGAGGATGCTGCGGTCGCGCGGCTTCAGCGCCTCGTCGCCCCATACCGCTCCCCAGCAATACGTCGTCAGAAGTTCCTGGAACTGTTTGTTGAAGTCGTCAGTATTGGCCACCGCCCGGTCGACATATTCGTCGCCCAGAACCTTGCGCCGCATCTGCATGCCCTTGTCGTACAGTGCCTTGTCCATCGCGTTCGCTCTCCCTGTCCGGCGTTGGAATTCGGCCGGTAACCGATGTTGACAGGAAAATGCCGATCCCGTCCATTCATCCTCCTGAACGGGGACGCGCCCATGAGCATCGCAATTGTCGGCGGCGGCATCTGCGGCCTGTCGCTGGCGCTCAACCTGCACCGCCACGGCATTGCCTGCCGAATCTTCGAGCGGGCGCCGGCGATCAAGGCGCTTGGAGTCGGCATCACGCTGCTGCCGCATGCGATGCGCGAATTCTCAGCCCTCGGCCTCGGTGAGCAGTTGCTGGCGGCCGGCATCGAGAACCGCGAGAGTTGCTTCTTCAACCGGTTCGGCCAGCTGATCTACAAGGAGCCGCGCGGGAAATTCGGCGGCTATCAGTACCCGGAAGTCGGCATCCACCGCGGTACGCTGCACGTCATTCTGTACGAAGCGGTGAAGGCGCGCCTCGGCGCCGATGCGGTGGTGACCGGTTGCGACGCCACGGCGGTCGAGCAGGACGGCCATTGCGCCACGGTGCATTTCAGCAATCGCGACAGCGTGCGGGCGGATGCCGTGATCGCCTGCGACGGCATCAATTCGGCGCTGCGCAAGCAATTCTATCCGGACGACAAGATCGCCTTCTCCGGCATCAACACCTGGCGCGGCATCACCCGGCGCAAGCCGATCCTCGGCGGCCGCACCTATATGCGGGTCGGCTCCATCAACACCGGCAAGATCGTGATCTATCCGATCGTCGACACGATCGACGACAGTGGCAATCAGCTCATCAACTGGATGGCCGAGATCCGGCGCGATACCACGATTCCCAATGACTGGAACAAGCCGGGCAAGCTTGAGGATTTTTTCTCGATCTACGAAAGCTGGCGGTTCGACTGGCTGGATGTGGCGCAACTGATCCGCGACGCCGACCAGATCCTCGAATATCCGATGGTCGACAAGGACCCGATCGCGCGCTGGACGTTCGGCCGCGTCACGCTGGCCGGCGACGCCGCGCACCCGATGTATCCGCGTGGCTCCAACGGTGCGGCGCAGGCCGCGATCGATGCCCGCACACTGGCCGACCTCCTGAAGGCCAATGCCGATCCGCGCGATGCGCTGTCGGCTTACGAGGCGGCGCGCAGCGGCCCGGCCGCGCAGGTGGTGCGCACCAACCGCGAGCAGCCGCCGGATTTCATCAACATCAAGGTCGAGGAACTGGTGGGCGACAAGCCGTTCGACAATCTCGACAGCTACATCACCCAGGACGAATTGCGGGCGCTCTCGGACGCCTACAAACGAGTCGCCGGATTTGCACTGACCGATCTGACGCCCCGGTAGCGTCGGCCGGGTGCGGGGCACGCCGAGCGATGCAAAAAAGACACACTGTTCGGCAAGACGTGCGGCCGAGCGCCACCTGCCAGCGGTCAGAGGCGATAAACATTAACGAACTCAACACACTAGACCGCGCGCTCAATGAAACAAAAGTTTTTCGAATCGGACCGCAGGGCACAGGATTCGGCCTGTCGGGCCGTTCCATAGATAAGGCGACGACTAGAATGCGCGGGTTTTCTCAATGGCGGCTGCCGGCAAGCGATGGATGACAGCGACGAAGCGCTCATGGCCCGGATCGCGCGTGGCGACGAACGGGCGTTTCATCAACTTTCCCAGCGCCATCTGCCGGCGATGCTCGGACTTGCCCGGCGCGTCCTCGGCAACGCCGCCGACGCCGAAGACGCCGTCCAGGACGCAATGCTGCGGGTCTGGACCCATGCCCCGCGGTGGCAGCCTCTGGCGGCCTTCCGCACCTGGCTTACGCGGATTGTGGTCAACCTCTGTCTTGACCGCAAACGGCGCGCGCCGTGGGTCGATCTGGAGCAGGCTGGCGAACTTGCCGACCCGGCGCCGAACGCGACCGAACATGCCGAGACAACCGAGCGCGAAAAGCTGGTCGCCGCGGCAATCGCCGAACTTCCCGACCGCCAACGGGCGGCGATCATCCTCACCTACACCGAGGGGATGAGCAATGCGCAGGTGGCGGAAGCTCTGGATACGTCGGTGTCGGCGCTGGAGACCCTGCTGATACGCGGCAAACAGAATTTGCGCCGCGCGCTGAAGAACGTGATTGAGGATTGAACGCCATGAACCAGAACAAAACAGATCGAACCAAAATGAACGACCGGCAGTTCGACGACATCATCAAGGCAGCGCTGAAGGGCAACGCCGCTGCGGCCACTCCCGATGACGCCGCGGTGGCGCGGGTGCTTTCGCGGCTGAAGGCCGCGCCTTTGCCGCCGCAGAAGCGCGCCTGGTGGCGGCTGCCGTCGGAACTGCTGGACTGGCAGTTCGCGCCCGCCTGGCCGCGCATGGCCGCTTTGGCGGGCTGCGCCGTGCTCGGCTTCACCATCGGCCTGGCCGGGCTCGATCAGACCTTCGATCGCGCCGACGCGGCTCCGCCGGCGCTGTCGCTGTTCGACGATTCCGATGGAATCGGAGCCGGCCTGTGAGCGTTACCGGCATGACACCGAGCGCGACGCGTGGCAGTTCATCGCGCTGGCTGCTGCTCGGCTCGCTGGCGCTAAACCTGTTCTTTGTCGGCGTCGCCATTTCGTTTCTCGTACGGACGCCGCCGCAGCCGAGCTGGGACCGTAACGTTTTCGTGCGCTTCGAGCGGATGGCCGAGACCTTGCCGCCGGCCGATAGCCGGTTGTTCCTGGACCAGATTGCCGCCGATCGTCCGGCGATAGAGGCAGCGCAGACGGCCTACCGCGACGCGCAAACGAATTATCGTGATGCTTTGCGCGCCGAACCGTTCGACGCCGCAGCATTGCGCAACGCCATGGTGCAATCGCGCGCGGCACGCCAAGCCTATGACGAGACAATCCAAAATGCGATCGCCGCGACCGCCGCGAAGATGTCCACCGACGGACGCCGCGGTGTCGCGGACTGGCCGCCACGACGAAGATCGACGAGCAATCAGAAATAAAATCCGGTAAAGAGCGTCCGGGGCCGGTTCGTTCTTTTGAAAGTGATCGTCGTATGCGTCGCGGTATCAAGGTACTGGGTTCGGACACCACAACGCGGGCGCGCCCGCTTCGCACCATGCTCCAGGCAGTTTGTCTGACATTGCCGCTCGGCGGCTGCCTGCTCACCGGCGAATTACCGGAGCCCGGCCTTGCGATTCCCGCACTGTACAATCAAGGCCCGCGTAATGCCGTCACCGCACACGCAGCGCTGCCATCGCTCGACTGGTGGCGAGGCTTTCGTTCGCGCGAACTGACCGAGATTATCGAGAACGCGCGCGAGGCCAATCTCGATATTGCCGCCGCGGTCGCCCGTATCGTTCAGGCCGATGCGCAATCGCGTATTGCCGGCGCCCCGTTGCTGCCCAGCATCGACCTTGGTGGCAGCGCCGCCCGGTCGCGTTCACCGCAGGGGTCCAGTATCGGAGCCGGCGGCGGATCTGTAAACGACAGCTTCGCCACCTCGCTGAGTGCAAGCTACGAAATCGATTTCTGGGGCAAGAACCGCGCTGCCTTGCGCGCTGCCGAGCAGACCGCAGTGGCTGTCCGCTTCGACAGCGAAGTGGTCGGCCTTTCGGTCGTCGCCGCCGCCGCCAATGCCTATTTCCAGATGCTGGCGGCGCAGGACCGTCTTCAGGTCGCGCGCAACAACCTGCAGAGCGCCAACCGCGTGCTCAACCTGATCCAGCAGCGCGTCACCGCCGGCACCGCCTCCGATCTCGATACCGCGCAACAGGAAAGCCTGGCCAATAGTCAGCGCGCCTCGATTCCGCCACTCGAACAGATTGTGACGCAGAATCGCAACGCGCTCGCCGTGCTGATGGGCCGCTCCCCGGAAGGCCTGCGCATCCGCGGCGGCTCGCTGCGCGCGATCTCGATTCCGCGGGTGACGCCCGGCCTGCCCTCGGAGCTGCTGGCGCAGCGTCCGGACATCCGCGTGGCAGAAGCCAACTTGGCCGCCGCCAATGCCAATGTCCACGTCGCCCGGGCCCTGATGCTGCCAAGCATCCGGCTGACCGGCGAAGGCGGTTATCAGAGCGCGGTATTCCGAACCCTGCTGCGGCCTGAGTCGGCCTTCTACAATCTCGCCGCTGGCCTGACCCAGCCGATCTTCGACGGCTTCGCCTTGCAGGGCAATCTCGACCAGCAGAAGGGCCGACAGGACGAGTTGCTGCAGAACTATCGCCGGGCGGTGATCTCCGCCTTTGCAGATGTCGAAAACGCACTCAACGCCATCCGTCAATCGGCCTTGCGCGAACGCATCCAGCGCGAGGTCGTTTCCAGTTCGCAGCGCGCGTTCGATATTTCCGAAGAGCGGCTGCGCAGCGGCACTGTCGATCTGGTCACCGTGCTGCAGACCCAGCAGACGCTGTATCAGGCCCAGGACGGACTGGCGCAGGCCCGGCTGGCGCATGTGCAGGCGATTGTCAGCCTTTATCAAGCGCTCGGCGGCGGCTGGCTGCCGCGGCCCCAGTTGCCGGTCGAAGCCGCCAATGCACGGTGAACTTCCCAAACAGGTCCTGACCCAGAGGAGCAGAAGCAAGCGCCACTATTACGCCCTTGGGCTGTTGCTGATCGTCGCGGCGAGCGCGCTGGTTTACTACGTCGCGACGCCGGCGCAGCAGCAGAAGCAAGGCCGTCGCTTCGCCGACGGCGGCGGCGCGGTGCCGGTGCTGGCTGCGGCCGCCACAAACGCCAATGTGCCGGTCTATCTCGACGCGGTCGGCACCATCCGGGCGCTGAACACCGTAACGGTCAGGCCGCAGGTTGACGGCAAGCTCCTGGAAATCACGTTCAAGGAAGGCCAGGCCGTCAAACGCGGGGACGTGCTCGCCCGGATCGATCCCACCACCTACAAGGCGCTGCTCGATCAAGCACTGGCCAAGAAGGCGCAGGACGACGCGCTGCTGACCAATGCGAGAAACGATCTGGCGCGCTACGAGCAGCTCCTCGCCAGCAACGCCATCAACCGGCAGCAATTCGACACGCAGCGGTCGCTGGTCGCACAGTATACCGCGCAGGTGCAGGCGGATCAGGCGGCGATCGACAGCGCGCAGGCGACGCTGGCCTATACCACCATCCGCGCGCCGATCGACGGCCGCACCGGCATCCGTCAGGTTGATGAAGGCAACATCGTGCGCGCCTCCGACGCCAACGGCATCGTCGTCATCACCGAGGTTCAGCCGATCTCGGCGTTCTTCAACCTGCCGCAGCAGGAACTGGGCGCGGTCAATACCGCTTTCGCCAAGGGGCCGCTGGCGGTCGATGCGCTGCGATCCGACAATGGCGCGGTGGTCGATCGCGGCACCTTGCGCGTTGTTGACAACCAGGTCGATTCTTCAACCGGCACGGTGCGGCTGAAGGCCGAATTCCCGAACGCCGATCTGCAGCTCTGGCCCGGCCAGTTCGTCAACATCCGGCTGCTGATCGACACGCTGCAGCAGGCGCTGGTGATCCCGACCGGCGCGGTACAGCGCGGCCCGACCGGCACCTTTGTCTACGTCATCGGCGACAACAGCACCGCCACCATGCGCCCGGTGACGGTGCAACGGCAGACAGAAACCCAAACCGTTATCCGCAGCGGCCTCACGCCGGGCGAGCGCGTGGTCACGACCGGTTTTGCCCGCCTCACTGACAACAGCCGGGTCACCGTCAGCGATCCGGCCGCCGCTGCGACCGGCACCGCCGCCCCGGCCGCTCCGGCAGCACGGCGGCCGCGCGGCGACGGCTCCAAGAGGCCACCCGCAGCCCCCCCATGAGCGTATCGTCACCCTTCATCCACCGGCCGATCGCCACTTCCCTGCTTGGCGTCGCGGTGATGCTGGGCGGCCTGCTCGGCTATTTGTGGCTGCCGGTCTCGGCGCTGCCGCAGGTGGATTTCCCTACCATCCAGGTAACGACGCAGTTGCCCGGCGCCAATCCCGACACCATCGCCGCGCTGGTGACGTCGCCGCTCGAAGGCCAGCTCGGCAAGATCCCGTCGCTGCAGAGCATGACGTCGTCCAGTTCCTTCGGCATCAGCCGGGTGACGCTGCAGTTCGACCTGTCGCGCGATATCGATGCCGCGGCGCAAGACGTGCAATCGGCCATCAACGCCGCCGGTTCGACGCTGCCGCGCAATCTCCCCTACCCGCCGCTTTACTCCAAGGTGAACCCGGCCGACGCGCCGATCATCACGCTGGCCCTGGCGTCGAAGACCATCGGGCTGCGCGCGCTCAGCGACATGGCCGACACCGTGATGGTGCCGCGGCTGTCGGAAGTGTCGGGCGTTGGCAACGTCGCGATCCAGGGCGGTATCCGACCCGCGGTCCGCATCCAGGCCGATCTGTCGCGGCTGGCAGCCTACGGCATCGCGCTGGAAGACCTGCGCACCGCCATCGTCAGCGCCAACGTCGCCGGCGCCAAAGGCGCGCTCGATGGCGCGCAGCAGTCCTACACCATTTCGGCCAACGATCAGGTTGTCGACGCCAACGCCTACAAGACCCTGATCGTCGCCTTCCGCAACGACGCGCCGGTTTTGCTGGCCGATGTCGCCGACGTGGTCGAGGGCCTGGAGAACAACAAGGTCGGCGCCTGGTACCGCGGCGAGCCCGCGATCGTGGTCGACGTCCAGCGCCAGCCCGGCGCCAATGTGATCGAGACGGTCGAGCGCGTGCGCGCCGAACTGCCGGGCCTGCGTCAGGTCTTCCCTGTCGGCGCCGAACTGTCCATCGTCAACGACCGCACCACGACGATCCGCGCCTCGATCCACGACGTGCAGTTCACGCTGACGCTCAGCATCGCCCTGGTGGTGCTGGTGGTGTTGATCTTCCTGCGCACCATCCGTGCCACCATCATCGCCGGGGTGGCGCTGCCGCTGTCGCTGATCGCCACCTTCGGTGTCATGTGGCTGTGCGGCTTTTCGCTCGACAACCTGTCGCTGATGGCGCTGACCATCGGCACCGGCTTCGTCGTCGACGACGCAATTGTCATGATCGAGAACATCGTCCGCTATATTGAGAAGGGCGAGAAGCCTTTGCAGGCCGCGCTGAAGGGCGCCAAGGAGATCGGCTTCACCGTCATTTCGCTGACCATGTCGCTGGTGGCGGTATTCATCCCGCTGCTGTTCATGACCGGACTGGTCGGCCGCATGTTCCGCGAATTCGCGCTGACGCTGACCATTGCCGTGGTCGCTTCCGCCGTGATCTCGCTGACGCTGACGCCGATGATGTGCGCCCGCATCCTGCGGCAGAAGCGCCAGACTGACATTGACGACCGGCCGCGCGGCAATGCAGTGACCCGCTGGTTCGCGCTGCAACTCGACCGCACGGTGGAATTCTATCACACCACGCTGCTGTGGGTGCTGCGCCGGCAGTTCGCAACCCTGATGGTGATGCTGATCACGATGGCCGCGACCGTGGCGCTCTATATCGCCATCCCAAAGGGTTTTCTGCCGTTGCAGGACACCGGGCTGATCACCGCGGTGACCGAGGCCGGCACCGATGTGTCCTTCGCCGAAATGCAACGCCGCCAGCAGCAGGTGGAAGCGGCGATCCGCACCGATCCGAGTGTCGCCGGCGTGGTCTCGGTGATCGGCGTCAGCACGCTGAACGCCACCCCCAATGCCGGCCGGCTGGTCATCAGCCTGAAGCCGCGCGACGAGCGCCCCGACCGCGTCGAGGCCATCGTCGAACGGATGAAAGGCGCGGTTTCCGGCATTCCCGGGATGACGGTGTATTTCCAGGCCACCCAGGACATCCAGATTTCGACGCGGGCGAGCCGGGCGCAGTACCAGTACACACTGGTCGGCACCGACCGCGCCGAGGTGATCGACTGGTCGCAGCGGCTGGTGGAGCGGCTGCGCCGCGAGCCCGAACTGCGCGAGATCGCCTCCGAGGCGCAGGAGCACGGCCCGCGCATCCACGTCGATATCGACCGCGAAAAAGCCGGGCGGCTCGGGGTATCGATGCAGAGCATCACCGACACGCTCAACGATGCCTTCGGCCAGCGGCAGATCTCGACGATCTATGGGCAGGCGACCCAATACCGCGTCATCCTCGAGGCGCAGCCGCGCTACCAGCAGGACCCGGCGTCGCTGAACCGGATCTACGTCACCGGCGCCAGCACATCGACCGGGACCGCGGCGACCGTCGGCAACAACGTCACCGGCGCCACCAACACCAACACCTCCGCCACGCCCAACACCGTCACCGGCAGTAATCAGATACCACTCTCCGCCTTTGCGCGCTTCGTCCACACCGCGGCGCCGCTGGCCATCGCCCGGCAGGAGCAATTCCCCAGCGTCACCATCAGCTTCGACCTGGCGCCCGGCTACGCGCTGTCCGACGCCGTGACGCTGATCGGCGAAGTGCAGCGGGAGATCGGCATGCCGTCGTCGGTGACCGGCAGCTATTCCGGCGACGCCTTGGAATTCGACCGCTCGCTGGCCGGCCAGCCCTGGCTGCTGCTGGCCGCCACCATCACCATCTACATCGTGCTCGGCGTGCTGTACGAAAGCTTCATCCACCCGCTGACGATCCTGTCGACGCTGCCGTCGGCCGGCCTTGGCGCGCTGCTGGCGCTGATCCTGTTCGGCTACGACCTGTCGGTGATCGCGCTGATCGGCATCGTGCTGCTGATGGGCATCGTCAAGAAGAACGCCATTCTGATGATCGACTTCGCGCTCGAGGCCGAGCGCAAGCAGGGCCTGTCGCCCGAGGAGTCGATCGTGCAGGCGGCGCTGCTGCGCTTCCGCCCGATCATGATGACGACGCTGGCCGCGCTCTTCGGCGCGCTGCCGCTGGCGCTGGAAAGCGGCACCGGCTCGGAGCTGCGCAATCCGCTCGGCATCACCATCGTCGGCGGCCTGCTGCTCAGCCAGTTGCTGACGCTCTACACCACGCCGGTCATCTACCTCTACATGGAGCGCCTGCGCGCCCGCCTGTCCCCGGCCCCGCCGCAGCGCTTCGCCCCCGGCCCGGCGGAGTGACGGGGATGCTCAGCGCTGAAGGGCTTTTTCTTCACCTCTCCCATAGGGAGAGGTCGGATCGCGAAGCGATCCGGGTGAGGGGTTACGGCCTATCGATGGTCACTTGCCCCCTCACCCCAACCCTCTCCCCCAAGGGGAGAGGGAGCTGGCAGCATTCGACGCGCCTCCTTTGCCTTGCCGCGAGGGGGGCCGCATGAACTTCTCCTACCCGTTCATCCGGCGGCCGATCGGCACCACGCTGCTGGCGATCGGGCTGTTTCTGGTCGGGCTGGTGGCCTACGGGCAATTGCCGGTGGCGAGCCTGCCGACGGTCGAATTCCCGACCATCAACATCAGCGCCAGCCGGCCCGGCGCCGATCCGCAGGTGATGGCCGCAACCGTGGCGGCGCCGCTGGAGCGGCGGCTTGGCGTCATCGCCGGCATCACCGAGATGACGTCGCGCAGTTCGCTCGGCTCGACGCGCATCACCATCCAGTTCGATCTGACCCGCGACATCGAGGGCGCCGCCCGCGATGTGCAGGCCGCGCTGAACGCCGCGCTCAGCGACCTGCCTGGCGACATGCCGACGCTGCCGTCGTTCCGCAAATCCAATCCCGCGGCGGCCCCAGTGCTCATCCTGGCGCTGACCTCCAAGACCATGCACGCCAGTGCGATCTACGACGTCGCCGACAGCGTCATCGCCCAGCGCCTGAGTCAGGTCGATGGAGTGGCCGAGGTCAGCGTCGCCGGTTCCGAACAGCCGGCGATCCGGGTGCGCGTCGACTCGGCGCGGCTGGCCGGCATGGGCCTGGCGATGGAAGACGTGCGCACGGCGATCGCCAACGCCAACGCGGTCGGTCCGGTCGGTGCCTTCGACGGTGACAGCCGCGGCGTCACCATCGGCATCACCGATCAACTGCGCGTGGCCCCCCAATACGAGACGCTGGTTGTTAAAACCGTCGACGGCACGGTGATCCGCCTGTCCGACGTCGCCAGCGTCACCCAGAGCGTGCGCAACACCCGCTCGGCCGGGTGGTACAACCGCGACCCGTCGGTGCTGCTGATGATCACCAAGCAGGGCGACGCCAATGTCATCGACACCGTCGACCGCATCTACGCGCTGCTCCCGGAACTGCGGCAATGGATCCCGGCCGGGCTCGAGATTTCGGTCCTGACCGACCGCACCGTCACCATCCGCGCCAGCGTGCACGATATGCAGCTGACGCTGTTGGCGACCATCGTGCTGGTCATGCTGGTGGTGTTCCTGTTTCTGCGCCGCACCGCGGCGACGCTGGCGGCCGGCGTCACCGTGCCGTTGTCGCTGGCCGGCACCTGCGCCGGCATGTGGGCGGCCGGGTTCTCGATCGACAATCTGTCGCTGATGGCGCTGGCGGTGAGCATCGGCTTTGTCGTCGATGACGCCATCGTCATGATCGAGAACGTGTTCCGCAACATGGAGGCCGGCGCCTCGCCGATGCGCGCGGCGCTGAAGGGCGCCAAGCAGATCGGCTTTACCGTGGTGTCGATCTCGGTATCGCTGGTCGCGGCCTTCATCCCGCTGCTGTTCATGGGCGGCGTGGTCGGCCGGCTGTTCCACGAATTCGCCGTGACGCTGGCCTTCGCGATTGCCGTCTCGACCGTGGTGTCGCTGTCGGTGACGCCGATGATCTGCGCCTATTTCGTGCGCCACCCGCCGAGCAAGAACGCCACCTGGCTGGACCGCGCCGTCGAGGGCCTGCTGTCGCGCATGCTGCGCTTCTATGACCGCTCGCTCGCCTTCGTCATCCAGTACCGCGCGCTGGCACTGGTCGCCTTCGTCGCCACCGTGGCGCTGACCGTCGATCTCTTCATCAAGACGCCGAAGGGCTATTTCCCGCAGGACGACACCGGGCTGATCTTCGGCGGCACCTCGGCCGCAACCGACATCTCCTACGACGCCATGCTGGCGCTGCAACTGAAGGTGATGGACATCGTGCTGGCCGATCCGGCCATTGCCGGGCTCGGCTCTTCGGTCGGCGGCGGCGGCGGGCCGGGCGGCGCCTCCTCCAACCGCGGCCGGCTGTTCATCAGCCTGAAGCCGCTGGCCGAGCGCAACAACGTCTCGACACAGCAGGTCATCGGGCGGCTGCGTGCGCAGCTCAACATTCCGGGCATCAGCGTCTTCATGTTCCCGGCACAGGACATCCGGGCCGGCGGCCGGCAAAGCGACTCGCAGTACCAGTTCACCTTGTGGAGTTCGGATAACGACGCGCTGCGGCAGTGGGTCCCGCGCGTGGTCGAGCGTATCAAGCAATTGCCGAGCGTAACCGACGTCACCACCGACCGCGAACAAGGCGGCCTGCAGGCCAATATCAACATCGATCGCAATGCCGCCGCGCGGCTTGGCGTGCGCGTCCAGGATATCGTCAATGCGCTCAACGATGCGTTTTCGCAGCGCCAGGTTTCGACCATCTACACGGCGCGCAACCAGTACCGCGTGATCCTGGAGGTCGACCGCCAGTACCAGCGCGATCCGGGCGATCTCGCCCAGGTCTATGTCCCCGGTAACGGTCGGGCGCTGGTGCCGCTGTCGGCGGTGACCAGCGTCGAGCGCGGCATCGCCCCGCTGGTGGTGAACCATCAGGGCCTGTTTCCATCGACAACCATTACCTACAATCTCGCTGCCGATACCCCGATCGAGCAAGCGACCGCGGCGCTCGACCGCGCCATCGCCGAGATGCACCTTCCCGACGTGATCCGCGCCGAGTTCTCCGGCGACGTGAAGGCGTACCGGCAGAGCGCGGGCGCCCAGCCGCTGCTGCTGCTCGCGGCGCTGATCGCGGTCTATATCGTGCTTGGAGTTCTGTACGAGAGCCTGGCGCACCCGCTGACCATCATCTCAACGCTACCGTCGGCGGGGCTCGGTGCGCTGCTCGCCTTGCAGGTCGCCAATACCGAGCTGAGCGTGATCGCCTTCATCGGCATCATTCTGCTGATCGGCATCGTCAAGAAGAACGGCATCATGATGGTCGACTTCGCGCTGGAGGCCGAACGCAAGCGCGGCCTGTCGCCGGCGGTGGCGATTCACGAAGCCTGCATGGAGCGCTTCCGGCCGATCCTGATGACGACCTTGGCGGCGATGCTTGGCGCGGTGCCGCTGCTGGTCGCGGCCGGCCCCGGCTCCGAACTGCGCCGGCCGCTCGGCATCACCATCATCGGCGGCCTGCTCGTGTCGCAGATCCTGACGCTGTACACGACGCCGGTGATCTACCTGCTGCTCGACCGGCTGCACCGCCGGCTCGGCGGGATGAACGTCAGCTTCGTCCGCGGCCGCCGCGCCCCGCCGCCCGCGACGGGCGTTCAGCCGGCGGAATAACTATAAGATATTTCTTATATAAATCGTCTATTGTAATAAGGAATTTCTTATTGCATTTGGGTGAGATAATAAGATATATCTTATTGCATGATCGCCCGGCCAGAACAGTTAGATAAGCGTTTTCAGCAACTTCGCGTGCTGACAGAGACAGTCAAGCCGGCCCGGGGCTGGATTCGGGCCATCCGGGAGTCCCTCGGGATGACCACCGCCCAACTGGCGGACAGAATGGGCGTGAAACAGCCCCGCATCGTCGAACTGGAAAAGGCCGAGGCGACCGGAAATATCACACTGACAAGCCTGGAGCGGGCGGCCGAGGCAATGGGTTGCCGCGTTGTTTACGCGCTGATCCCGCTCAAGCCGCTGGCAGCGACAATGGAACAGCGCGCTGCCGACTTGGCTGACCGGCGGCTTGCTGCCGTCGATCAGACCATGCGGCTGGAAGCGCAAGGCGTCAGCGGCAAAGCTTCGCAAAAGCAGGCGAAGGAACGGCTGATGGCCGACCTGCTGCGCAAGCCGGCACGGCTTTGGGATGAGCCGTGACCGGCCTCGGCGAAGAGCCGGCCGATGCGACGCCCTTGACACTCGAGGAGCGCGAAGGGCTCATTCCCTCACAGTCCAGGTCAGTGGTTTTCTTTCCACTCGAAAACAATTGCGATGCCTTGAAGCAGCGCCGCAAGTGCTGCGCAGGTAGCCGCCAACGCGTTTCTTTTCCCGTCAGCAATCAATGACTGGAGCAAGACGTCAAAATCGCTGCCAAACACATCCATGCCGTTACGACTTGAAACAGCTTGAAAAAGTTTCTCGGTGCTTCCATCGAGTGCGATGGCTGCACCGATCATTGCTGCTGCCAGAGCAAGAATCACCGATGCAATTTGAAGCGTTCGGCGGGCAACGTTCATCAAACCCCCAGATACCGGTGCTGCACGTCGGGCGCGGCGGCAAGCTCGGACGACGGCCCGCTCCACACCACCCGGCCGCGCTCGATCAGGAAATGCCGGTCGGCCGCCCGCAGCAGCGCGCCGACGTTCTTGTCGATCACCAGGATGGCCAGTCCGCTGTCCTTGAGTTGCGCCAGGCAACGCCAGATTTCGGCGCGGATCAGCGGCGCCAGGCCTTCGGTCGCTTCGTCGAGGATCAGCAGCCGCGGATTGGTCATCAATGCACGGCCGACCGCCAGCATCTGCTGCTCGCCGCCGGACAACTGGTTGCCCATGCTGGTCTCGCGCTCGGCCAGCCGCGGAAACAGCGCGTAGACCGTGTCCAGCGTCCATGTCGAGCCGTCGCGCTTGACCGCGGTGGCAACCAGGTTCTCGCGCACCGACAGATTCGGAAATATCTGACGGCCCTCCGGCACCAGGCCGATGCCGAGTTGGGCGATTCTGTACGGCGGCAGGCCGCGGATGTCCTCGCCCATGAAGCGGATGGTGCCGGTGCGCGCCGGCGTCAGCCCCATGATCGAGCGCACGGTGGTGGTCTTGCCCATGCCGTTGCGGCCCATCAGCGTCACCATCTCGCCCGGCGCGATCGCCAGCGACATGCCGAACAGCACCTGGCTCAGACCGTAACAGGTCTCGACGCCGTCGACGGTGAGGATGTTGCTGTCAGCCATGGGCTGCGCCCTCGGCTTCGCCGAGATAGGCCTCGCGCACGGCGGCGTCGGCGCGGATCGCGTCGGGCGTGCCGGACGCAATCACCCGGCCATAGACCAGCACGGTGACGCGGTCGGCCAGCGCGAACACCGCCTCCATGTCGTGCTCGACCAGCAGGATGGTCAGCTCCTGCTTCAGGGCGCGCAGCATCTCGACCATGCGCACCGATTCCTCGGGTCCCAGCCCGGCCATCGGCTCATCGAGCAAAAGCATCCGCGGCGAACCGGCCAGAGCCATCGCCAGTTCAAGCTGGCGGTGTTCGCCGTGGCTGAGCAGCGACGCCGGCAGCTCGGCGCGGCTGCCAAGCCCAACGCGGTCAAGCGCGGCCCGCGCCGGATCGCGCAAGCCGGGCTCGGACCGTGCATCGCGCCAGAAGCGGAACGAATGGCCGGCATGGGCCTGCACGGCGAGCGCCACATTGTCGAGCACGCTCAAATCGAGAAACAGCGACGTGATCTGGAACGAGCGCGCCAGACCCAGCGCACTGCGGCGGTACATCGGCAGCGCCGTGATGTCCTGTCCGTCGAAGCGGATGCGGCCTTCGTCCGGCGTCAATTGACCCGACAACTGCGCGATCAGCGTGGTCTTGCCGGCGCCATTCGGGCCGATCACCGCGTGCAGTTCGCCCTTGGCTACCGTCAGCGACAGATCGTCGGTGGCGACAATGCCGCCGAAGCGCTTCGACAGGTTCTCGACCTGCAACATGGGCGCTATCATCGGTTCGGCGCGGGGCGCGGTCATGGGCGCTCCCTGCGGTCGAGCTTGCGCAACAGGCCGTCAATGCCGCCGCGGGCAAACAGCACCACCAGCAACAGCAGCGGGCCCATCAGGATCTGCCAGTATTCCGAGGCGCGCGCCGCGGTCGGTCCGAACAGCGGCGTCGCCACCACCTTGATGATGAAGGGCAGCATCTCCTCGAACACCAGCAGCGCCATGGCGCCGAATACCGGGCCGAACAGCGAGCCCATGCCGCCGAGCACCACCATGATGATAAGGTCGCCGGAGCGGGTCCAGTACATCATCGATGGGCTGACGAAATCGGTGTGGTTGGCGAGCAGCGCGCCGGCCAGTCCGCACATGGTGCCGGCGATGACAAAGCAGGTCAGCTTGTAGCGGTAGGTGGGAAAGCCGATGGCGCGCATGCGCGTCTCATTGGAGCGCGCGCCCTGGATCACCATGCCGAAGCGGGAATTGATCAGCCGCCAGACCAGAAAGACCGACGCCAGCAGCAGCGCCACGCAGATGTAATAGAACTGCACCTTGTTGGTGAGATCGACCGGCGGCACGAACTGGCTGCGCTGGTTCACGGTCAGGCCGTCGTCGCCGCCGTAGCGGGCGATGCCGCCGGCGACGTAATAGGCCATTTGCGCAAAGGCCAATGTGATCATGATGAAGTAGACGCCGCGGGTGCGCAGCGACAGCGCGCCGATCACCAGCGCGAACAGCGCCGACGCGCCCAGCGCCACCGGCCACTGCACGAAGCCGGAAACAATCCCCTCCTTGGCCAGCATGCCGACAGCGTAACCGCCGATGCCGAGATAGGCGGCGTGACCGAAGCTCATCATGCCGCCATAGCCGAGGATGAGATTGAGGCTGACCGCCGCCAGCGCCAGAATGACGATGCGGGTGAACAGCGACAGCAAAAAACGGTTGCCGCCGAGCTCGATATAAACCGGCAGCAGCAGCAGCACGGCCACCAGCGCGACGATCGCGATATTGCGGGCGGAGAACCAGCCGGTCATCGCTGGCTCGTCGAGAAAAGGCCTTCCGGCTTGGCGATCAAGACGATCGCCATCAGCAGATAGATCAGCATCGACGACAGCGCCGGCGCCGCGGTCGAGGCCGCCGTCGGGCTCAGCACCATGCGCAGCAGGTCCGGGAAGAAGGCGCGGCCCATGGTGTCGATGAAGCCGACGAACAGCGCCCCGACCAGCGCGCCGCGGATCGAGCCGATGCCGCCGATGACCGTGATGACGAAGGCGAGAATGAGGATGTTCTCGCCCATGCCGATTTGCACGGTCAGAATCGGCGCCTGCATCAGCCCGGCGAGGCCCGCCAGCGCCGCGCCCAGGCCGAACACCAGCGTGTACAGCAGCTTGATGTTGACGCCGAGCGCGCCGACCATTTCGCGGTTCGAGGCGCCGGCGCGGATCAGCATGCCGATGCGCGTGCGCATCACCAGCAGATAGAGCGACACCGCGACGCTGAGCGTCACCACGATGATCGCCAGCCGGTACGCGGAATACTGGACGCCGGGCAGGATTTCGACCGAGCGGTTGAGCCAGGCCGGCAGCGGCAGGCTCATGCCTTCGGGGCCCCAGATCAGCCGCACCGACTCGTCGAAGAACAGGATCAGGCCGAAGGTCGCCAGCACGTGGTCGAGATGGTCGCGGCCATAGAGCCGCCGCATCGCGATCACCTCGACCAGCATGCCGACCAGCAAGGTGGCGAACAGCGACAGCACGGCGGCCAGCACGAAGCTGCCGGTCCAGATGGCGAAGGTGGCGGCGAAATAGGCGCCCAGCATGTAGAGCGAGCCGTGCGCCAGATTGACCAGGTCCATGATGCCGAACACCAGCGTCAGGCCGGCCGCCAGCAAAAACAGCAGCAGGCCAAATTGCAGGCCGTTCAGGCTTTGCTCGATGAAGAGGGTCATGGCGCTTCAGTTAAGCCAAAGACGCGCAAGAGTCGTGCGCAAAATGCTGTCATGGCCGGGCATCGCCGTCCGAAAGGACGGCGCCGCTTTGCTCCCTATGCCCCGGCCACCACGCCCTCTCCGACACCGAAAGGAAGACGTGGATGCCCGCGACAGGACGCGGGCATGACGTCGCTGGTTGTCGCGACCGCAGCGTGCGATCACTTCATCGGACACTTCTGGTGGTGGATGTCCTGGTTGTCCTTGACGATGGTGGCCACCGTCTTGAGGACGAATTCGCCCTTATCGTCCTTGACCACATCCTGCAGGTAGAAAGCCTGGATCGGCACGTGATTGTTGCCGAACTTGAAATCGCCCCGCACCGACTTGAAGTCGGCCTTCTTCAACGCCGCGGTCACCGCCGCCTTGTTGCTGAGGTCGCCTTTGGTGGCTTCCACGGCCGAGGCCATCAGCATCGCCGCGTCATAGGATTGCGCACCGTAGAACGACGGCCGCATACCCGGATGTTTCTTCATGTAGTCGGCGACGAACTTCTTGTTGGCCTCGTTCGGCAGGTCATTGACCCACTGCTGAGCGCCGGGAACGCCGACCGCCAGGTCCTTCTGCCGCGGCAGCGTGGTCTCGTCGATGGTGAAGGCGGTGTAGAGCGGGATGGTGTCCTTCAGGCCGGCCTGCGCGTATTGCGTGAGGAATTGCACGCCCGCCGCGCCGGGATAGAACACGAAGATTGCATCCGGCTTGGCCGCCCGCGCCTTCGACAGCTCGGCCGAGAAGTCGAGCTGCGACGGCCAGGTGGTCAGCTCCTGCCCGACCACCTTGCCCTTGAAGGTGGAGGCGACGCCCGCCAGCATGTCCTTGCCGGCCGCGTAGTTCGGGCCGATCAGGAACACCGACTTGACGCCCTTCTGGTTCATGTAGGTGCCCATCGCCTGCGGCGTCTGGTCGTTGTTCCAGGAGGTCGAGAACACCGTCGGCGAGCACATTTCGCCCGCGACCTGCGACGGGCCGGCATTGGCAATGATCAGGAACGTCTTGGAGTCGACGATCGGCTTCAGCGACGCCAGCAGCACGTTCGACCAGATGTAGCCGGATATGAAATCGACCTTGTCGGATTCAATCAGCTTGTCGGTCTTCTGCTTGCCGACCTCCGGCTTCTGCGCGTCGTCCTCGTAGATCACCTCGACCGGGAGGCCGCCCATCTTGCGGCCGAGATGGTCGAGCGCGAGCTCGAACGAATTGCGCATGTCGTTGCCGATGACGGCGGTCGGACCGCTCAACGTCGTGACGAAACCGATCTTGATGGTTTTCTGCTGGGCCAGACTGGGACCCGCCGCGAGCAGCAGGACGGCGCCTGCCGCGATCAAGGCTTTACGCATGTCATCCTCCCCCGTGAGCCATTGCGGCCCTTATGTTGATGACGGATTGTACCGGCATCGACGGTGAAAGGTCCACTGCGGCGCAGCTACGTTACGGCGAATTATATTTCCAGAAGCGATGAATACCACCAGCCTGCCCGTCCAGGGGTCATGCGCCCGCAGGCATTGACCGGTTCGGCGGCGATCCGGCAGTCTTGCCGCGCCGGGCCTTCCGGGGCCTCCTTCGATTACCCTATAGCGCCAAGGACGGACGAATTTTGTCGAAAGCCCTCGAGAAAACCTATGACGGCATCATCATCGGCGCCGGCCATCACGGCCTGATCCTCGGCAGCTACCTCGCCAAGGCCGGCCTCAAGATATTGCTGGTGGAGCGGCGGCTCACCTACGGCGGCGGCCTTTCCACACGCGAAGCGACGCTGCCCGGCTTCTATCACAACCTGCACTCGATCAATCATTTCCACATCACAGAGACGCCGTGGTTCAAGGACCTCGAGATCGGCGAACGCGTAACCTACATCACGCCGCGCTACGAATTCGGCCAGGCGCACAATGACGGCTCCGCGCTGGTGCTCGGCCGCGACCTCGAGGAATCGGTCGCCAACATCGGCCGTTTCTCGAAGAAAGACGCCGAGACGTTCCGCACCTGGAATCTCAAGGCCGAGAAGATCACCCGTGACATTCTGCTCGCCGAACGGTTCTCCGAGCCGCTGCCGCAGGCCGAACGCGACGCCCTGCTCGCCCGCACGCCCGAGGGCCGCGACTTCCTCGCCGTCGCCGCGCGCCAGCCGCTCGATGTGGTGCGCGAACTGTTCGAGAACGAACACGTGCAGTTGCTGTTTCTGTTCAAGGTATCGCTGTTCGGCACCTGGCTGGTCGACACAACCTCGAAAACCTCGCCGATGGGCTCAGTGATCCGCGCCTTCGACCTGGAGAGCGGCTACCAGCTCTGCCAGGGCGGCTCATTCAATCTGGCGCGCGGGCTGATGGAGAGCTTCATCGCCAATGGCGGCACGTTCCAGCCGCAGGTGAACATCGCGAAGATCGTGATCGAGAACGGAAAGGCCACCGGCATCGAGCTGGCCGACGGCCGCACGGTGCGCGCGCGGCAGTTCGTCGCCTCGACGCTCGACGTCCACCAGACCTTCGAGACGCTGGTCGGCCGCGCGCAATTGCCGGCGCCCTTCCTGAGCAAGATCGACAAATTCCAGTACACCGCCTGGAGCCTGTTCGGCGTGCACTGGGCGCTCAAGGAAAGCCCGCGCTTCGCGGCCGAAAAGTTCGACCCCAACATCAACCGCGCGCTGAAATGGTCGCTCGGCGCCGAGACCATGGAAGACTTGTTCGAGGCCCATGAGGACACCAAGGCCGGCCGGGTGCCCAAGCTGGTGCAGTTCGGCTCGGGACCTTTAAGCCTGCTCGACCCGACGCAGGCGCCGCCGGGCCGGCACACCACCTACGAGAATTTCAAGGAAGAGTTCTCCGACAAGATCGAACAGACCTTCGCCCGCTATTGTCCGAACATGACGCCGGACAACATCCTCGGCCGCTATGTCTACACGGGCCGCGAATACGTGCAGGAGATGGTCAATATGCGCGGCGGCGATATCTTCATGGGCGCGTTCAACGCCGAGCAGGTCATGTACAACCACTTCGGTTACCGCTCGCCGATTCCGAACCTCTACACCGCCGGCTCGGGCAGCCACCCCGGCGGCGGCATTTCCGGCGGCGCCGGCTATATCACTGCCGGCGTCATCGCCGAAGACCTGGGCATCAAGCCGTGGTGGACGCCGGTGAATGCGCGGCGGGCGCTAGAGAAGTTGAACGCCAGCGATTGATCGTGAGAAAGCGCTGGATTCCCGTTTTCGCGGGAATGAGCGGAGACAAGCCTCTCCGCTCGTCCCCGCGGAAGCGAGGACCCAGATCGTGGACAAGGAATGCAAATATGAACGCACCCCACTCCTCGCCCGACCTGACCAACATCGTGTTTCCGGGGCTGAAGGACCGCGTCGTCATCATCACTGGCGCCGGGCAAGGCATCGGCCGCGTGTTCGCCAAAGCCTTCGCGCTGGCCGGGGCAAACGTCGTCATCGCCGAGCGCAACGAGGCCACCGCCGCGGCTGTGGCGGCGGAGATCCTCAAGGCCGACGGCAAGGTACTGGCCGTCACCACCGATGTCGCCGACCCGGCCTCGGTCGCGGAGATGGTCGAGCTGG
>LNFM01001895.1_pt1 | contig 45577 bp, 41 predicted proteins | sample 596031 | NCBI WGS metagenome assembly LNFM01 (sample SAMN04254537, study PRJNA301005) | activated carbon metagenome | isolation source: dual media filters at the Ann Arbor, Michigan drinking water treatment plant | place: USA: Ann Arbor
GCCGCAATCACACTCGGCCTGAAGTCAGACCGAAGGCACCATTACTTCGGCCACGATGCTTCCACCGTGTCCGCCACTTCCTGCGCCGATTTGCCCGACACATAGTCGACCATCGCCGTCCAGAACGTACCGGCGCCAACAGCGCCCGGCATCAGGTCAGAGCCGTCAAAGCGGAAGGTCGTGGCATTCGCCAGGATCTCGCCCTGCTTTTTCAGCGCGTCCGAACCATAGGTGTCGAGGTTGACACCCTTGTGCGGCGTGACAAAACCGGTCTGCGCCATCCAGACTTCATGCGCGATCGGGGTTTTCAGCCATTCGATGAAGGCGCGTGCCGCTTCACTTTCCTTCATCACGAAGGCCAGCGTGCCTGCACCCAGAACCGGCGAGCCCAGATCCTTCTCGGCATAGGCCGGGAAGTAGAAGAAGTCGGCGTCGGTGCCCAGTTCCGTGCCTTCGGGGAAGAACGACGGGATGAACGAGGCCTGACGGTGCATGTAGCACTGCGGCGGCGACGAGAAGAGACCCTTCGGGCTGTCACGGAAGTCGGTCGAAGCGACCGCAGCGGCGCCACCGGCGACGTTGGCATCGGTCTTGGCGAACCAGCCGAATTCCTCGATCGCGGCGACGATTGCCGGGTCGTTGAACGGGATCTGGTGCGAAGTCCACTGGTCATAGACCTCGGGCGACTGCGTGCGCAGCAGCATGTCCTCGACCCAGTCGGTCGCCGGCCAGCCGGTCGCGCCGCCCGAACCCAGACCGATGCACCAAGGTGTACCGCCATCGGCGACGATGGTCTCGGTCAGCGTCTTCAGTTCTTCCATCGTTGCCGGAACGGTGTAGCCGGCATCTTCAAAGTTTTCCGGGCTGTACCAGACCAGCGACTTCACGTCGGCCTTGTAGGGGAAGGCGAACAGGGCATTGGCACCATCCGCACCCGGGTAGGTGCCAAGGGCTGCCCAGCTTGCGCCGGCGCCGTAGTTGTCGGTCAGCCACTGCGTCGTTTCAGCGGCCAGCGGCAGGATCAGACCCTTGGCAGCCAATTGTGCGATCAGGCCGGGCTGCGGCAGGACGGCAACGTCGGGCGGCGAACCGGCTTCGGCGTCGATGATCAGTTGCTGCTCATAGCCTTCGGAGGACGAATAGTTCACGTCAACGCCGGATGCAGCCTCGAAGTAGGCCAGCATGCTTTCGACCAGCACCTGGTCCTCGCCACGCCACGGGCCGAACATGGTGATCGTCTGGCCATCCAGATTGTAGGCCTCGTCGAACGCCTTGTAGCTGTCCCAGTTGAAGGCGCCTTCGCCCACCGGGAATTTCAGGTCTTGCGCCAGGGCGCCGCTGGCGGCAAGCGCCACGACAGCGGTGCTGACGATCAGTCTGGTTTTCATAGTCTTCCTCCCGTTTCCCCCGCCCTCTGACGGGGCATGAAACCATCGTCGGCAAAACCGATCCTGCGCCCTTGGGGCAGAATCAATTCAAACCGCTTTGGATAGTTCACATTTGCCGATCCGCACCCTCAAGTCAATCCAAAGCGCCTTCAATGTTCGCTGACTGCCCGTTCCTACAGCAGCCCGCTTTCCGTAATCGTTTACGGATTGCCGCATTTGGCTTTGACCTGCCCTGCGGCCATGTTTAATGTCGCTCCAATTGAAATCGTTTTGAGCATCCATCCGGCCATGAACCTCAAGGAACTCGCCACCAAGCTGGGCCTGTCGCCCACGACCGTGTCGCGGGCGCTGAACGGCTATCCCGAGGTCAACGAGGCCACCCGCGAGCGCGTTGTGGCGGCGGCGAAACGGCACAACTACTACCCCAACACCCGCGCCATCCGTCTCGCCACTGGCCGCGCCATGGCTGTGGGGCACGTCATCCCGATTGCCACCCGGCATGAAATCGTGAACCCCGTGTTCGCCGACTTCATCGCCGGCGCTGGAGAAACCTACAGCCGCAACGACTATGACATGGTCCTCTCGGTCGTTCCTGACGAGGGCGAGGAGGACACCTACCGCAGCCTCAAATCCAAGGGCAACGTCGACGGCGTCATCGTCCACGCGCCGCGGATGAACGACCCCCGCATCCCCCTCCTGCGCGAGATCGGGCTGCCCTTCGTCGTCCACGGCCGCGCCACCGGCACGGCCGAACCCTACTGCTGGCTTGACGTCAACAACCGCCGCGCCTTCCAGCGTGCCACGGAATTCCTGCTCGACCTCGGCCACACCCGCATCGCCCTCGTCAACGGGCTTGAATTCATGGATTTCGCGATCCGCCGCCGCACCGGCTATGTCGACGCGATGACGGCCCGCGGCATCACCCCCGACCCTGCCCTCATGGCCTCCGACGAGATGAGCGAGATTGCCGGCTACCGTGCCGCTTCCGCCATGCTCGCGCTGCCGAACCCGCCCACCGCAATCCTCGTCGCCTCGATGATCTCGGGTATGGGTGTGCGGCGCGCGGTCGAAGGCAAGGGCCTCAGCGTTGGCCGCGACGTGTCGATCATCATTCATGACGACGATCTCTCCTACATGAAGAATGGCGAGGATGTGCCGATCTTCACCGCCACCCGGTCCTCGGTGCGCGAGGCTGGCCGTCTGGCCGCCGAGATGCTGCTCGACGTCATTGCCCACCCCGAGGGCGGTCCGCAGCAACGCCTGCTTGAGGCTGAACTCATCATCGGCCAGTCCACCGGCCCCGCGCCCAAAGGCTGACCCATGCCCGTACCGCCGCTTTCGCGTTTCGATTTTCCGCCCGGCTTCGTCTTTGGCGCCGCCACTGCCGCCTACCAGATCGAAGGTTCTGCCTTCGGCGGCTGCGGCCCGTCGCATTGGGACACTTTCGCCGCCACCCCTGGCAACGTGATCCGCGCCGAGAACGGCGCCCTCGCTTGCGATCATTACCACCAGTGGCCTGCCGACCTCGACCTGCTGCAATCGGCCAACATGGACGGCTACCGCTTTTCCACAAGCTGGCCTCGGGTGATGCCGGATGGTGTGAACATCAACCCGGAAGGCATTGATTTCTATGACCGCCTGGTTGACGGTATGCTTGCGCGCGGGCTGAAGCCGTTTCAGACGCTTTACCACTGGGAAATGCCCTCGGCGCTGGCCGACAAGGGCGGTTGGGCGAACCGCGACACCTGTCACCGCTTCGCCGATTTCAGCGAGGCGATCACCCGGCGTCTGGGCGACCGCGTCGCCAGTATCGCCACGATCAACGAACCGTGGTGTGTCGCCTGGCTGTCGCATTTCATGGGCATCCACGCCCCCGGCCTTCGCGACATCCGCGCTGCCGCCCGCGCGATGCACCACATCCTTCTGGCCCACGGCCTCGCGGTGGAGCGGTTGCGCGGCATGGGCCAACCGAACCTGGGCATAGTGCTGAACTTCGACCACGCCGCACCAGCATCGGGCAGCCCTGAAGATCAAGCCGCATCAGACCTTTGGGACGGGATCTTCAACCGCTGGTTCATCGAAGGCATCACCCGGCAAAGCTATCCGTCCAACGTGCTGGAAGGCCTCGGTCCCCATATGCCGGCGAATTGGCAGGACGACATGCCCGTCATCGGGCAAAAGCTCGACTGGCTCGGCGTCAACTACTACACTCGTCACCTGCATGCCCATGCGCCCGGAACCCCGTGGCCGTCGCTCCGCGATGTTCCGGGTGACCGGCCCCGCACCCAGATGGGCTGGGAAATCTATCCCGAGGGCCTGCATCACTTTCTCACCCGAATGGCGAAAGACTATGTCGGCGATCTGCCGATCTATGTCACTGAGAACGGCATGGCGAACGCTGATCAACTTGAGGATGGCAGCGTAACCGACGCTGTCCGTGAGGATTTTCTGTTTTCTCACCTTGCAGCCACGCGACAGGCAATTGCCGATGGTACCAATGTCAAAGGCTTTTTCTACTGGTCGCTTCTCGACAACTATGAATGGGCCGAAGGCTACGAAAAGCGGTTTGGCCTCGTTCATGTGGATTTCGACACTCTGGTCCGCACGCCGAAATCGTCCTATCACGCCCTCGCGCGCGCCCTTGCGCGAAACGAATAGGACGCACTCATGACCCTGGCCATCCTCGCTGACATCGGCGGCACCAACACCCGCGTTGCGCTTGCCGACGGTACCAAGGTGCGGATGGACACGATCCGTCGTTTCCCCAACGCTGAATATCAGGCGCGCGGGCAGGACATCGCACATGTCCTGAAGGATTACCTCGCCCAGACCGGCGCCAGCGTCGATGGCGCCTGCGTGGCCGCCGCAGGCCCGGTGCAGGACGGCATCGCAACCATGACGAACCTCGCCTGGGTGATGGATGCAGACAAGCTTTCCGGTGCCACCGGTGCGCGGAAGGTGGCCATTCTCAATGACCTGCAAGCACAAGGTCAGGCGCTTGGTCACATCCCGGCCGAAAATCTGCGCACCGTGATTCCCGGCCCGATCAAGGCCGGTGCTGCCATGCTGGTCGTTGGCCTAGGCACTGGTGTCAACGCTGCCCCCGTCCATCCGGGCGAACAGGGCCGCGTGGTGCCACCGTCAGAATGTGGTCACGTCAACATGCCGGTTCGCACTGATCAGGATCTCCGTCTGCTGCGCTTCGTCGAGGCCCGCCTTGCCGCCGAGGGCGAAGTTGCCCATGCCGGGGTCGAAGAGGTGCTTGCCGGTCGCGGGTTGGCCAATCTGCACGCCTTTGCCGCAAGCGAAGCGGGCCATCCGGCCAACCTGACCTCAGCCGAAGTGCTTGCCGCGCTTGCCGCCGGTGACACTGTTGCTGCCCATGCAGCGCGTATATACGTGCATATACTGGGTCAAACCCTGGCCGATCTCGCGCTGATCCACCTGCCTTACGGCGGCATTTATCTGATCGGTGGCATGGCCCGCGCAATGACGCCATCCTTTGCCAGTTTCAGTCTCGCAACCCAGTTCCGCGAGCCGCGGCGGGTCGATCTTCTGGAAAAGGATTTCTCGGTTACGGTCGTCGAGGACGACTACGCCGCGCTGACCGGCTGCGCAGCCTACCTCAGCAGCGTCAGCTGAAGTTTCGCAGCCCCTCGCTTTTGGGCTGCCCTTGGGCTTTCGGCAATAGGTTAAATCTCTCCTAACGACGCTTCCCAAGCCATTGATTTTGCTTGTGGACAAAATCTGCCCACCGTGGGCACGTCACCCCAGCCGCTCCTTCAGGAACTGCAAGGCGACGCCCAGCCCGTCCGGCGCGATGCCATGCCCGGTCCCTTTCATCACATGGCCGTAGGTCGGAAACCCAGCCGCAACCAAGGCATCACCCGCCGCCGCCATGTCATTGAAAGGCACCACCGGGTCCTGATCGCCATGAACAAGCAGCACCGGCGGCTTGACCACCGCTTCGGCAGCCAGCCTTTCCGGCCTGAGCAGTCGCCCCGAGATTGCCACCACTCCGGCAATCTCCTCCGGCCGGCGCACCGCCACATGCAGGCTCATCATCGCCCCCTGGCTGAACCCGACCAGCCCCAGCCGGTCCGACCCGAGCCCCTCCTCCGCCAGTCGGGCATCCAGAAACCCGTTCAGATCCGCCGCCGCGGCATCCAGCCCCTTCTCGGCCAGGGCGACATCCGACCCGTCAATCCATGGGATCGGGAACCACTGCCAGCCAAACCCGCCACCCACACACCGCTCTGGCGCATCGGGCGCCAGAAAGACGGTGTCGGGAAGATGCTCGCCCAACACATCGGCAAGACCCAAGAGGTCCGCCCCGTCAGCGCCATAGCCATGGACAAATACAACCATCGACCGCGCCTTGCCCGAGGCGGCGCCGCGCCGCCCGAACCGCAATTCCCGCATCAGACCACTCCTTCCCGTTCCTTCGCGACCCGGTAGTAGGCCCAGAGGATCGTCGCCGCAACCGACCGCCACGGTGACCACGCCTCCGCCATCGTTCGCAACGCCTTCTCGGACGGTCTTGCTTCCAGCCCGAACAGCATCCGCGCCGCCTCCTGCAAGGCAAGATCGCCCGGCGCAAACACATCCGCCCTACCAAGCGCGAACATCGCGTAAATCTCGGCGGTCCACACGCCCACCCCCGGCACCGTGACCAAGCGCGCGATGACCTCGCGGTCAGGCATCAGCCGCAGGGCGTCAAAATCGATCCCCGCCTGGGCCAGGGCCCGACCGTAGCGCGCCTTTTGGCGGCTTAGTCCCACGGCTCGCAACTCTTCGTCGGTCGCAACCGCCATTTTGCGGGCCTCGGTCAGACCAGCGGCCTCAAGTCGGCCCCATATCGCGCGTGCCGATGCCACCGAAACCTGCTGTCCGACTATCGCGCCAAGGATGGCGGCAAACCCGTCCGCCTGACGCCGCAGCGGCAATTCTCCGACCACCGCCACGGCGCGGGCGAAGGCAGGCTCGCTTGCGGCCAGCCAGGTGGCCCCCTCTGCAACACAGTCAAGCGATTGGATGATGCGACCTACCATGCGCCCTCTGTGCCCGGTTGTCTGCATGGGATGCAACCGCCCCAGCGACCCATGCGACAGATTCTGCCTTGCCCCCCGCAGCGGACCGGCATACGCCTGCCCAAATGACCCAAGATGCCCTCGCCAAACGCAACGTCCTGGTCCTGGTTGGCGCGCAAGCCATTCTCGGCGCGCAGATGCCGATGATCTTCACGATCGCAGGGCTTGCAGGAAACAGCCTCGCGCCGAACCACTGCTGGGCGACGCTGCCGATTTCCTTCACCGTTATCGGATCGATGCTGACGGCGACGCCGATTTCGGCTTTCATGCAGAAATACGGGCGGCGCGCCGGATTTGTTGTCGGTGCATTGGGGGGCGCGCTCGGGGCGGCGATCGGTGCTTATGGCCTGTCGATAGCCAGCTTCGAGCTATTTTGCCTCGGCGCATTCATCACCGGCATCTACATGTCGGCGCAGGGTTTCTACCGGTTTGCCGCGGCCGATACCGCATCGGACGAGTTTCGCCCGAAAGCGATCAGCTGGGTGATGGCGGGCGGCCTGCTTTCGGCAGTCGTCGGCCCGCAGATCGTGAAGGTTACGGCGGATTCGATGGCAGTGCCGTTCCTCGGCACCTATCTTGCGGTAATCGGACTGAACCTCGTCGGCATGTTCCTGTTCGCGGGCCTCAAGATCCCGAAACCGCGGGCTCCGGCCGCCGGCGCGCCGATCGGACGCTCGCGTTCGGAACTGGTGCGCACCCCGGTCATCGCCGTTGCGATGATCTGCGCCACCGTCTCCTACGCGCTGATGAACCTTGTGATGACATCCTCGCCTCTGGCCGTCGTCGGCTGCGGTTTCGACACGGGCAACGCGGCCGACGTGGTCACGGCCCATGTTTTGGCAATGTATGCCCCGTCGTTCTTCACCGGTCACATCATCGCCCGCTTCGGCGTGGAACGGGTGATCGCGCTGGGCCTGACCATCCTTGCCGCCGCAGGGGCCGTCGCAATGGCGGGGGTGGAGTTGGAAAACTTCTTCATCGCACTGGTGCTTCTGGGGATCGGCTGGAACTTCGGCTTTATCGGCGCGACCACGATGCTGACCGCCGCGCAGCGCCCTGAAGAGCGGGGCCGCCTGCAAGGCCTGAACGACCTTGTAGTCTTCGGCGGCGTCACGATGGCGTCGTTCTCGTCCGGCGGGTTGATGAACTGCTCGGGTGGGTCGGTGCAGGAGGGTTGGCAACTGGTCAACATGGCAATGCTGCCGTTTCTGGTCTTGGCAGGTGGTGCGCTTATCTGGCTGTGGTTGCGCCCGCGCGATCTGCAGACCTGATCACCAGCGGCCGGTCGCGGCCTGCCAGAGCAACCCACCGCGCCGCCGGAACTCCGATAGGGCGAGCCTGCCGTCTGCCGCGGCATCCGGGTCATCTTGAGCCATAAGCAACAGCTGCTCGGCCTGCCATCCGGCAAGAAGCGCAGGTGCGGCTTGTTTAGGCAGGCTTCGTCTTGCAGCCCGCGCCTGTCGCAGACGATCAAGCCCGGCCGCGGCAAGATCGGCAATCGGAACGCCGGGTGGCAACGGTGCCCTGCCCCGTGCGACGAGGTCGGGAACCGCCTTCAGATAGGAAGCCATACCGGCGGCCCAGCCGTAGGCGCGCACGGCTGTTTCTGCCCCTTCGGGCGCCCCAAGCGCGCGTGCGGCCAGCCACATCAGGCCGGACCCGGTGCTGTCGATATAGCTTTCCAAGGCGTTGCGGTCCACGAAAGGCTCACGCTCGACATCCCAGGTCCGCGCCTCGATCAGGCGGTCAAAAACCTCGCCCGGCAGGCCGAAGTCCCGGATCACGTCATGCAGCGGTCCGGCAACCTCGTGTGCCCGTGCCGCGCCCGAAGCTGTGTTCTCGACAACGTCGCGCCACCATTGCAGCCGCATTCGGGAGATCATCGGTTCCTGGGTCACCCAAGGAGCGCGGGCAACTTCGAGGTTGAAGGCATAGAGCGGAAAAAGCTGCGCGCGGGCATGCGCCGGGGCGGCCATAACGGCAAGAAAGCGGTCGGGGTCGCCCCGCTGCACCAATTCGGCACAGGCGGCAACGGTCATGCAGGCTCTCCGACGTCGCGGATCAGTTTCCACTGGATCGCATCAAGCAGCGCCTCGAAGCTGGCATCCACGATGTTTGCGCTGACCCCGACGGTGGACCAGCGCCGGCCTTGCCCGTCTTCGCTGTCGATAATGACGCGGGTGACAGCCTCGGTGCCGCCGTTGGTGATGCGGACCTTGAAGTCGACAAGCTTCATGTCGTCGATGCAGGCCTGATACGGCCCAAGGTCCTTGCCGAGCGCCTTTGCCAGTGCGTTCACCGGACCGCGGTCTGAGCCTGCCTCGTCCATGCTGTCGCTGACCGACATCATCTTGCGGTCGCCGATCTTCACGACGACCACCGCTTCGGACAGGCTGATCATCCGGTCGTAGCGGTTCTTGCGGCGTTCCACCGTGACCCGGTAGCGCTTTACCTCGAAAAACTCCGGCATCGCATTCAGTTCGCGTCGGGCGACCAGTTCGAAGCTGGCCTGCGCGCCGTCGTAGGCATAGCCTTGATCCTCGCGTTCCTTGATGACCTCGAGGATGCGGCCGAGGCGCTGGTCCTTCGGATCGACCTGCAGCCCGGCTGAGACGAGCCGCGCGCGCAGGTTCGATTGGCCCGCCTGGTTCGACATCGGGATCACGCGCTCGTTGCCGATCACGGCTGGATCGACGTGCTCGTAAGTCGAGGGGTCCTTCAGGATGGCGCTGGCATGGAGGCCGGCCTTGTGGGCAAAGGCGCTGGCCCCGACGTAAGGTGAGGCGCGGAGGGGGACGCGGTTCAGGATGTCGTCAAGCATGCGGCTGGTCTTGAGCAGCCCGGCCAATGAGGCATGGGTCACGTTCGTCTCGAACCGGCTGGCGTAGGGTTCCTTCAGAAGGAGCGTCGGGATGATCGTCGTCAGGTTGGCATTGCCGCAGCGTTCACCGAGGCCGTTCAGGGTGCCTTGCACCTGCCGGGCGCCGGCGTCGACGGCGGCGAGGGTGTTGGCGACGGCGTTGCCGGTGTCATCGTGGCAATGGATGCCGAGGCGGTCGCCGGGGATGCCCGACGCGATGACCTCAGCGGTGATGCGGCCGACTTCGGCAGGCAGGGTGCCGCCGTTGGTGTCGCAGAGGACGACCCAGCGGGCGCCGGCATCTAGTGCGGCCTTCAGGCAGGAAAGGGCGTAGGCAGGGTCGGCGCGGTAGCCGTCGAAGAAATGCTCGGCGTCGAACAGGGGTTCACGGCCCTGAGCCACGAGATGGCGGATCGAGGCGGTGATGGCGTCGCGGTTGTCTTCGAGGCTGACGCCGAGGGCGGTGGTGACGTGGAAGGGATGGGTCTTGCCGACGAGGCAGACGGCGGGGGTACGGGCGTCGAGGACGGCCGCGAGAACGTCGTCGTTTTCAGCCGAGCGGCCCACCCGTTTCGTCATGCCGAAGGCGGTCAGGGTGGCGCGGGTTTTCGGGGCGGCGGCGAAGAAATCGCTGTCGGTCGGGTTCGCGCCGGGCCAGCCGCCTTCGATGTAATCGACACCGAGGGTGTCGAGGGCAAGGGCGATCTGAACCTTTTCGGCGGCGGAGAACTGGACCCCCTGGGTCTGCTGGCCGTCGCGCAGGGTGGTGTCGAAAAGATGGAGGCGCTCGCGGGTCATGCGGTTGGTCCGGGGGTGTGTGTCCACAGTGGGACAAATTTCGGAGTGAGCGATATCAGTGGGTTAGCGGAGCGTTTTAATGTGGTCTTAAGGATTGGCGGCGGCGCGTCGGTCATCGGATCGCATCCAGTTTGGCAGGGTCGAAGTCCGGGCCGGGGACGAGTTCGACGCCTGCTTTGGACATGCGCACCTCGACACCTGCGGCGATGAGGGCGGATTTGAGGGCGTCGACTTCGGTGAAGTCCTTGGTGTCCATCGCGGCAGTACGGAGCGAGGCGAGACGTTCGGTCTGGAAACCGAGGTCCACGTCCGGTGCGACGGCCCATGCCCCGAGAGCGTCGGTCAGCAGCCCGAGAAGTTCGGCTGACGCTTTGACGGCAGGCCAGTCACCCTCGCCCGCCGCAGCGTGCAGGGCAGCGAGCGCACCTGCAGTGTTCAGGTCGTCGGACAGGGCGTCGACCACTTCGGGAAGTGGCGCGGAAGCTTTCATCGAAGCGGTCGCCGCGCGCCACTTTCGCAAGGTCGCCTCGGCCTGACGCGCCTTTTCTGCCGTCCAATCCATCGGGCTGCGGTAATGCGTCATCAGAAGGACAAAGCGGATCACCTCGCCGGGGATGCCCTGATCGAGGAGGTCGCGGACGGTAAAGAAGTTGCCCAAGGACTTCGACATCTTCTTGCCTTCGACCTGCAACATCTCGTTGTGCAGCCAGTAGCGCGCAAACTCCCCATGCGGGTGGGCGCAGGCGGATTGGGCGATCTCGTTTTCGTGGTGCGGGAATTGCAGGTCGAGGCCGCCGCCGTGAATGTCGAAGCTGTCTCCCAGCAATTCGTAGGCCATGGCGCTGCATTCGATGTGCCAGCCGGGGCGGCCTTTGCCCCATGGGCTGTCCCATCCGGGTTCCTCGCCGGAGGAGGGTTTCCAGAGGACAAAATCCATCGGGTTGCGCTTGTAGGGCGCGACTTCCACCCTTGCGCCGGCGATCATGTCATCGACGGAACGGCCCGAAAGCTTGCCGTAGGCGGCGTAGCTTTCGACGGCGAACAGGACGTGGCCTTCTACGGCGTAGGCGTGGCCCTTGGCGATCAGGCCTTCGGTCATCGCGATCATCTGGGCGATGAATTCGGTGGCGCGGGGTTCGATGTTGGGGCGGAGCGCGCCGAGCGCGTCCATGTCGGCGTGATACCAGGCGATGGTTTCCTCGGTGCGCTGGTGGATCAGGTATTCCAGCGTGCCGGGGCTGCCTGCCTTTTGGCGACGCAGCGCCTCGGCGTTGATCTTGTCGTCCACGTCGGTGAAATTGCGCACATAGGTAACGTGATCCGCGCCGTAGAGGTGGCGAAGAAGGCGATAGAGCGTGTCGAATACCACGACGGGCCGGGCGTTGCCGAGGTGGGCGCGATCATAGACGGTGGGGCCGCAGACATACATGCGCACGTTCGACGGATCGATCGGCACGAAATCCTGCTTCGCGCGCGCCTTGGTGTTGTAAAGCCTCAGGCCCGTCATGGTCGTCCTCGCAACTGGGCACGCGTCCACTGCCGTTGATCCCGGCGGGGCTTACCAATTTCGACTGTGCTTGGAAACAGAAGACCGGGCCCGCCTGACGAATGTCAGCGGCAAATGCAGCAGGTAATGGTGCCAATGGTCAACATGGCGCTGGCCTAGCACGGCCAGGCCAAATCGCGCAAGCGTGGTTTAGCCGCCCGAGCGGATGAAGCTGCCGCGCGGGTCCGGCCCGAGGCTGAACCATCCCGCGATGGTGCGGGTGACATGGGCGGTGATCTGCGACTTCTGGGTTTCGCCACGCGCCCGGGCTTCGCGCATCACATCGCCCGACATCGCCGGCATTTCCGCGTCGATCGGCTGCGGTTCCGCCAGAATTGCGCCGGTTTCGGCATCGGTGACCCAGGCGACGAAGTTGACGTTGTGGACGCCGATGTTGTGCAGCCGGGTTTCGGCAATGCGGGTGAGCGCGTGAAAGCGGGTGACGGTGATGTTGAGATGGACATCGAGCGGGCCGTCGAGACCGCTGACGGCATCCTCGGCCGCGGTGCGGATGATGGCGGCGACCTGCGCGCGACGGTCGCCGGGCAGTTCTTCCTGCCAGACGATATCGGCGTTCGGCAGGATAATGTTCTCTTCGCTGACGACGAGGCTTTCGGGAACGCTGACGCGCACCTCGGTCACCGTCCAGCCGCGAGCGGTGGTTTCGGGGATCGGAGTTTCATAGAAGGTGCGGAAGGTCCCGCCGCCGATGCACCCGGCGAACAGAAGGATGGCGATGAGGCCGGATACGAGGGTCAAACGGCGGGATACTGGCATAGGGATCGGTCCATCTTTGGGGTCGTGAGCCTGTGTATAACTGCGTTTGGTTAACAAACCAGCCACGAAAATGCTCGCTTGCCGATGCGGCGGGACCTTGCCCATCGCGCCGCTTTATGCGCTTTTGGCGCCCTGTTGCGGGAGGCACCCATGGACCACGATGATCTTCGCCACTGGTCGAAAGTGGCCGCAGACTGGGCACATGACTATCACACCAACCTGCGGGACCGCCCGGTGCGCGCGCCCTTGGTGCCGGGCGCGATCGCAGCACAACTGCCCGCCCTGCCCCCTGAGGACGCTGAGACGCCGGAGGCGATCTTCGCCGATTTCGCCAGAATCGTGCCGGACGGGATGACGCATTGGCAGCATCCGCGGTTCTTTGCGTATTTCCCGGCCAACGCCTCGCCCGCGTCGATGCTGGCGGAGCAGTTGACCAATGCGATGGCGGCGAATGCGCTGATCTGGCAGACCTCTCCGGCGGCGACCGAGATCGAGCAGGTGATGGTGCGGTGGATGGGGTCGGCCCTGGGGTTGCCAGAGGGGTTCGTGGGCACGATCCACGACACGGCGACGACGGCGACGCTGTCGGCGGTGCTGACGATGCGCGAGCAGGCGTTGGGGTTTCAGGGGCTGGTGGACGGGTTGTCGGGCGGGCCGGTGCTGCGGTTCTATGCCAGTGCCGAGACGCATTCCTCGGTCGACAAGGCGGTTCGAGTGGCGGGGATCGGTCAGCGGAACCTGGTGAAGGTGCCGACGGATACCGCGTTCTCGATGGACCCGGCGGCGCTTGGGGCGGCGATTGCGGCGGACCGGGCGGCGGGGATGGTTCCGGCGGGGGTGATCCTCTGTGCGGGGGGCACGTCGATTGGCGCGTTCGACCGGATCGGTGATTGCATTGCGGTGGCGAAAGCGGCCGGGTTGCCGGTGCATGTGGATGCGGCATGGGCGGGGTCGGCGATGATCTGCCCCGAGCTGCGGCACCTCTGGGCGGGCATTGAGGGGGCGGACAGCATCGTGATGAACCCGCACAAGTGGCTCGGGGCGCAGTTCGACTGCTCGGTCCAGTTCATGCGCGATCCGGGACCTCAGGTGCGGACGCTGGGCCTGCGCCCGACCTACCTTGAGACGGCGGGGCGGGAGGAAATCGTCAACTTCAACGAATGGACGGTGCCATTGGGGCGGCGGTTCCGGGCGTTGAAGCTGTGGTTCACGCTAAGGGCCTATGGGCTTGCGGGGTTGCGGGAGCGGGTGCGCAACCACATCCTTTGGGCGCAGGAGGCGCGGGATGCGATTGCGGGCCTGCCGCGGCTGGAGATCGTGACGGAGCCGTCACTGTCGCTGTTCACCTTTGCGGCGGCCAGTGATGCCGAGACGGAGGCACTGCTGGCGCGGATCAACGATGACGGGCGGCTTTATCTGACGCAGACGCGGCATCAGGGGCGTTATGTTATCCGGGTGCAGGTCGGACAATTTGACTGTACGCGCGATGATGTCATGATGATCGTCAGGGTTGTTGCCGAATTGATGGGATAAACCATGCTGCGTGTGTTGTTGTTGGGGCTGTTTTTCCCCTTTGCCGGTTTCGCTCAGGATCTGCCGGAACCGTTGAGCGACACGGTTTCCGACTTTGCCGATCTGTTGACCCCTGCCGCCGAAGCGGAGATATCGGGCGTGATCCAGCGCACCCGCGACGAGACGGGGGTGCATATTGCAGTGGCGACGATGGACCGCATCTCGAACTATGGCGGCGGGAGCGGCAGCATAACAAGTTACGCCAAGACGCTGTTCAATGCCTGGGGCGTCGGCGATGTCGGGCGCAATGACGGCATCCTGATCCTCGTGGCCTCGGGGTCTCGCGAGGTGCGTATCGCGCTGGGGTCCGCTTATGACGCGGTCTATGACGGGCGGGCGCAGCGGGTGATCGACACGGCGATCCTGCCGGAGTTTCGCGAGGCGCGATTTGCCAAGGGTATCCTCGACGGGGTGCAGGCGACGCGTGACCGGTTGGTTGCGCCATTCGTCACGGGGAACCCGGTGACGCTGGACGAAGGTTTCCCGCAGAACAACATCTGGTCCTATCTTGGACTTGGCGCCTTTGCCACGGCGGCGGCGGGGTTGTTCGGGCTGCGTTCCTACCGAAATGGGCGGCGGCGCTGCCCGAAATGCCAGAACCTGACGCTGAACCGGGTGCGGGATGTGGCAAAACCACCAACCGCCGAGGCTGACGGAACCGGGATCGAGCATATGACCTGCCGCAGTTGCGGTCACACCGAGCGCCACCCCTACATCATCCCGAAACAGCGAGAGAGCAGCCGGTTCAGCGGCCGCGGCCCCGGTAGTGGCAGCAGCAGCGGTGGCAGCAGCGGCGGTTTTGGTGGCGGACGTTCCTCTGGCGGGGGCGCCACTGGAAAGTGGTGACGCCCGCAAAGAGAAACGGGCCGGAGGTTGCCCCCGGCCCGCTGGAATTTCAGACGATTGAAATCAACCGACGGCTTAGAAGCGCAGCGCGACCTTTGCCTTGACGGTTGTGGCGTCGAAATCGGTCGTGCCACCATCGAATTCATCGAACTTGTGGCTCGTCAATTCGCCACCCACGGTCCAGCTGTCGGTGATCGCATAGTCGACGCCGGCCCCAAGGATGTAACCCGTGTCAGAAGCTTCGACGCCCCCAACAGTGGCGTTGGCTTTTGCCACACCGACCGCACCGTAAACCAGCGCGCGACCCAAGTCGGCGCCGCCGATCAGTTTCAGGCGGGCGACATCATCCAGCGAACCGGCGGTCCCACCGAGATCGATGTTGGTCTTGTCCCAATCAACTTCGGCACCAGCGACAAACTGGCCGAAATCCCAGCGGTAACCGGCGTGGACACCGCCAAGTTCACCATTGCCGTCAAGGCCGGCACCATTGGAATCGACATCGCCGTAGCCAAGCTGGGCACCGGCATAAAAGCCGGTCCAATCTGCCGATGGTGCTTGGTAAACGGGTTCGGCCGCGACCACTTCGGGTTCTGCGATCGGGGTCGCCATGCCACCGGCAAAGGCCGGCATAGCCAGACCCACCGTGGCGACAATTGCTGCGATAGTTTTCATTACTCTTTGCTCCTGTTCGTTCGGGTCACAGCTTGGACGACAGAGCCGTCCCAGGCGACACGCGCAAAGGCTGGGGGTCGCAGCGAGCAGATTCAACCCGCGCAGGGCATTGAGAAGGTTCACGAAAACGCGACGGGCAGAATCTGGCGCAGGGAAGGACGGGCGACCGGCCACAAATGGCCGGTTCCCGAGGTTCAGGCCCGCTCGGCCAATTCCAGCCACTCGGCCTCGGCGGCCTGAAGGGCAGTCTGGCGGTTGGTCAAGAGGTCGCTGGCCTTGGCGAATTTGGCGGGGTCGGCGGTGAAGAGGTTGGGCGTTCCGAGCACCTCGGTCAGTTTGGCAATCTCGGCCTCCAGCTTTTCGATCAGGACCGGCAGATCATCGAGACGCTTCTTTTCGGTGAAGGTCAGGCCACTGGAGGCGGGCTTTTCGCTGGGCTTCGTGGCAGCAGGCTTGGCGTTGCCGCGCACCGCCGCCTCGGCCTCGGCGACGCCGCGCTGGTTGGCGTAATCGGTCCAGCCGCCGGGGTAGACGGTCGCCCTGCCCTGCCCTTCAAGCGCCACGGTGGCGGTGGCAAGGCGGTCGATGAAATCGCGGTCGTGGCTGACAAGAAGGACCGTGCCGTCATACTCGCCAAGGATGTCTTGCAGAAGGTCGAGGGTTTCTACGTCGAGGTCGTTGGTCGGTTCGTCGAGGATGAGGAGGTTCGAGGGTTTGGCCATCAGGCGGGCGAGGAGAAGGCGGGCCTTTTCGCCGCCCGAGAGGCTGCGCACCGGGGCGCGGGCTTGGCGTTCGTCGAAGAGGAAGTCCTTGAGGTAGGCCACAACGTGTTTCGGGGCGCCGCGCACCATGACCTGATCGGAGGCGCCGGAGACGCGCATCGAGGGGTCGCCGGTCAGGTTGTCCCACAGCGTCGCGTCGGGGTCGAGTTGCGCGCGGGTCTGGTCGAAGACGGCAATGTCGAGGTTGGTGCCAAGCTTTACCTTGCCCTCGTCGGGTTCGATCTCGCCGGTGAGCATTTTCAGAAGCGTGGTCTTGCCGACACCGTTCGGGCCGACAAAGGCGACGCGGTCGCCGCGCAGGACGCGGATGTCGAAGCCGTTGACGATGGTCTTGCCGCCGAAGCGTTTGACGAGGCCCTTGGCGTCGATCACCATCTTGCCGGAGGTCTGGCCGGCCTCGAATTCCATCGCGGCGGTGCCTTGGCGGCGGATCTGGCTAGAGCGTTCCTCGCGAAGGTTGGCAAGCGCGCGGACCCGGCCCTGGTTCCTTTTGCGGCGCGCGGAGATGCCTTCGACGGCCCATTTCGCCTCGGCCTTGATCTTGCGGTCAAGCTTGTGGCGGGCATCGTCTTCCTCGGCCCAGATGGTCTCGCGCCATTCCTCGAAGCCTTCGAAGCCGGATTCGCGGCGGCGCACCTCGCCCCGGTCGATCCAGAGAGTGGCTTTGGTCAGGGCGCGCAGGAAGGCGCGGTCGTGCGAGATGATGACGAAGGCGGTGCGGGTGGTGGAAAGCTCTGCCTCGAGCCATTCGATGGCCTGGATGTCGAGGTGGTTGGTCGGTTCGTCGAGGAGCATCAACTCGGGCGCCTCGGCGAGGAGTTTCGCCAAGGCCGCGCGCCGACGTTCGCCGCCCGAGGCGGTGGCGACGGGCATGTCGGGGTTGAATTTCAGCCCTTCGGCGACGACGGCAAGCTTGTAGGCCTCGCCGTCCGGCAGGTTGCTGGCGGCGAAATCGCCGAGGGTTTCGAAGCCGGAAAGATCGGGGTCCTGTTCCATGTAGCCGACGGTGACGCCGGGCGAAACGGTGCGCTGGCCGTTGTCGGGTTCGACGAGGCCGGCCATTACCTTCATCAGGGTGGACTTGCCCGAGCCGTTGCGGCCGACGAGGGCCACCCGGTCGCCGGGCTGGATCACGAGGGACAGCCCGTCAAAGACGGGGTTGCCGCCGAAGGTGAGGGAGATGTCGGAGAGTTGCAGGAGGGGTGCGCGTGCCATGTGGCGCGAGGTATGCGGGGAATTGATCCGCGTCAACGTCTGGCGGCGCGCGAGATGCCAAGTAGGATGCGGAATTCGTGGAGAAGCGCATGGCCCCCCTTGCCGGAATAACCGTCCTTGACCTTACGCATATGCTGGCCGGACCCTATTGCAGCCAGTCGCTGGGCGACCTCGGGGCGAAGGTGATCAAGGTCGAGCGGCCGGTGACGGGGGATGACACCCGGGCCTACCCGCCTTTCGTGCAGGGCGAGAGCGCCTATTTCGCGACGCTGAACGCGGGCAAGCAGTCGATCGCGCTGGACCTGAAGGGCGAGGCGGACCGGGCCATTCTGGAGCGTTTGCTGGTGCGGGCGGATGTGCTGCTGGAAAACTTCCGCCCCGGCGTGATGGAGCGGCTGGGTTATGGCTGGACGGCGCTGCACGCGCGCTTTCCACGGCTGGTATATGGGTCGGTGTCGGGGTTCGGGCAAACCGGGCCGGATGCAGGCAAACCGGCCTATGACATGGTGGTGCAGGCGCGGGGCGGGGTGATGTCGATCACCGGTGAGGCGGGCGGGCCGCCGGTGCGGGTGGGCGCCTCGATCGGCGATATCGTGGCGGGGATGTTTTTGGCCCAAGGCGTGCTGGCGGCGCTTTATGACCGTGAGCAGACCGGGCTTGGCGCGATGATCGATGTGGGGATGCTGGATGCGCAACTGGCCATTCAGGAACATTCCGTGGCGATCACCAGCGCCACCGGCATCCCGCCCGGACCGACCGGGGCGCGGCATCCGACGATCACGCCGTTCTCGACGTTTCGGGCGGCGGATGGGTTTGTGGTGATCGCTGCCGGGAACGATGCGATGTTCGGCAAGCTCTGCGCCGTTCTGGGGCTGGCGCTGGGCGATGACCCGCGTTTTGCCACCAACGCCGCGCGCTGCGACAACAACGCGCTGCTGAAGCGGCTGATCGAGGCGGTAACCTTGGGCGAGCCGGTGGCGCACTGGATCGAGGTGCTGGAGGCGGCGGGGCTGCCGACGGGCCGGGTGCAGAACATGGCCGAGGTGCTGCGCGACCCGCAGCTTCTGGCACGCAACATGGTGGTGCCGGTCACACCCCGGCCGGGTGGGCCTTCGTTCACCTCGACCGGCAACCCGATCAAGATGTCGACGCTGGCCGAGCCTGCGGCGCTGGGCCCGGCCCCGGTGCTGGACGGGGACAGGGCCGCCATCCTGGCGTGGCTGGACCGCAGCACCTGAGGCCGTGGCGGCGGCGTTGCGCGCCCTTGCGCCGGAAGAGGAATGAAAACTGCCGCAATCCGGCATTGCCGTTGCGCCTAGGCAGGTTACAACCCCTGCCAAGATGGACAAAAACACCCGCACGACCACGGTTGACGCCGCCGATTGCCCCCCGGACAACTGGGGGGATGCGGCGCGTGGCACCTTGCAGTGGCGGACGCTGATTTCGGCCCCGGTGACGCCGACGGCCGGGTTGGTCTGCGGCGTGGCCGAGATGCAGGCAGGCGAGCATTTTGCGGCACACCGGCACGCGGAACCAGAGGTCTATTTCGGGCTGGAGGGTGAAGGTGACGTGGTGATCGACGGGGTTCCGCATCGCCTCGCAGCCGGGATTGCGATCTTTATCCCTTCGATGGCCGAGCATGGCGTTCCAACCGTGACCGGCCCGCTGCGCTGGTTTTACACCTTCGCGTGCGACGGGTTCGACCAGATCACTTACACCTTTACCCATGAAGACCCCGAAGCGGGGCAGAGGCAGGCATGACCGACGACGCATTGGTGATCTTCACGCCCTCGGGCAAACGGGGGCGGTTCGCGCTTGGCACGCCGGTGTTGACGGCGGCGCGGCAGTTGGGGGTGGACCTCGATTCCGTCTGCGGCGGGCGGGGCATTTGTTCGAAGTGCCAGATCACGCCGGGCTACGGCGATTTTTCCAAACACGGTGTCACGGTTGCCGATGATGCGCTGAGCGAATGGAACGCGGTTGAAGATCGTTACAAGCGCATCCGGGGGCTGATTGACGGGCGGCGCCTTGGCTGCCAGGCCAAGGTGATGGGCGACGTGGTGATCGACGTGCCGCCGGAAAGCCAGGTCCACAAGCAGGTGATCCGCAAGTCGGCGACCGAGCGGGTCATCGCGATGGACCCCGCGACGCGGGCGCTATACGTCGAGGTTGCCGAGCCGGACATGCACGAACCCACGGGGGATTTCGAGCGGTTGGCGATTGCGCTCCGCGATCAGTGGCAGGTCGAGGATGTGGCCTGCGACCTTGGGCTGATGCGGCGGTTGCAGCCGGTGCTGCGCAAGGGCGAGTGGAAGGTGACGGTGGTCCTGCACAAGGGCAACCACGACGCGCGTCCGCGGATTCTGGACATTTTCCCCGGCTTCAATGAGGGGCCGCTCTACGGGTTGGCGATTGATCTGGGGTCAACGACCATCGCGGCGCATCTTTGCGATCTGGCGGATGGGCGGGTGCTGGCGTCGAGTGGGGTGATGAACCCGCAGATCCGTTTCGGCGAAGACCTGATGAGCCGAGTCTCCTATGCGATGATGAACCCCGGTGGCGACGTGGAGATGACCCGCGCGGTGCGCGAGGCGATCAACACGCTGGCGGGGGCTTTGGCGGGGGAAGCGGGGGTATCGCCCGCGTCGATCTACGAGACGGTGTTCGTGTGCAACCCGGTGATGCACCATCTTCTGCTGGGGATCGACCCGGTGGAGTTGGGGCAAGCGCCGTTTGCGCTGGCAACCTCGGGGTCGCTGTCGCTGGATGCGCGCGATCTGGACCTGTCGGCGATCAACGCCTCGGCGCGGGTTTATATCCTGCCCTGCATCGCGGGGCATGTCGGGGCGGATGCGGCGGCGGTGGCCTTGTCGGAGGAACCCGGCAAGTCGGACGAGATGGTGCTGATCGTCGATGTGGGCACGAACGCGGAAATCCTTTTGGGCAACAAGACGCGGGTGCTGGCCTGTTCTTCGCCGACGGGGCCGGCGTTCGAGGGGGCGCAGATCAGTTCGGGGCAGCGGGCGGCACCGGGTGCGATTGAGCGGGTGGAGATTGATCCGGCGACCAAGGAGCCGCGCTTCAAGGTGATCGGGTCGGACCTGTGGTCGACCGATCCGGGCTTTGCCGAGGCGACCGCGACGACGGGTGTAACCGGCATCTGCGGGTCGGGCATCATCGAGGCGGTGGCGGAGATGCGGATGGCGGGGCTGGTTGATCAGGGTGGTCTGATCGGCGGGCCGGACCAGACCGGGACGCAGCGGAGCATCAGCACCGGGCGGACGCATGACTATGCGCTGCACGATGGCACGGCGGAGGGCGGGCCGCTGATCACGGTGACGCAAGGCGATATCCGCGCGATCCAGTTGGCGAAGGCGGCGCTTTATGCCGGTGCGAAGCTGCTGATGGACGAAATGGGTGTCGAGACGGTGGACAAGGTGACCCTTGCCGGGGCGTTCGGGGCGCATATCAGCCCCAAGCACGCGATGGTTTTGGGAATGATTCCGGATGTGAAGCTGGACAAGGTCGTGTCGGCGGGCAATGCGGCTGGCACCGGGGCGCGGATTGCACTTTGCAACGTCGCGTCGCGCAATGCCATCGAGGCGACGGTGCATGACATCCACAAGGTCGAAACCGCCATCGAGCCGCGCTTTCAGGAGCATTTCGTCAATGCGAGCGCCATTCCGAACGCGGTCGATACCTTCCCGGAGTTGAGCCAGATCGTCACCCTGCCCGAAGTCAGCTTCAACACCTCGGGATCGGGCGGCGACCGAGGTCGGCGGCGGCGGGGGTGACAGGCGCGGGGGTGACAGGCGCGGGGGTGACAGGCGCAGGTTGGCCCGGTAACGTCGCGCGATGACCGACGACCCCATAGCCGATCACATCACGAAATGCGCCGCCGGGGACCGTGCGGCGTTTCGCGCGCTTTATCGTGACAGTTCCGCGAAACTCATGGGCGTGCTGCTCCGTATCTTGGGAGAACGGTCTGAGGCGGAGGATGCCTTGCAAGAGGTCTACACACGGGTCTGGACGCGCGCGGGGCGGTTTGACGCCACGAAGGGCCGGGGTATGACCTGGCTGATCGCGATTGCGCGCAACCTGGCGATTGACCGCCTGCGCAGCCGTCCGGCTGCGTCGAGCGATGACGGGCTGGACATGGTGCAGGACACGACGCCCCGCGCCGAGGCCCGGCTGATCGCGCAAGGCGAGGCGCGACGGGTGACGGACTGCTTTGCGACGCTGGAGCCGGACCGGGCGGCGGCGGTGCGCGGCGCTTATCTGGACGGGCTGTCCTATGATGATCTGGCTGCGCGCCATGCTGTCCCGCTCAATACGATGCGGACGTGGCTGCGCCGCAGCCTGTTGAAATTGAAGGAGTGTCTGGACCAATGACCGACACGCCCCTTACCCCTGAAGAAGAGGATGACGCGCTGGCGGGCGAATATGCGCTGGGCGTGCTGGACATGGCCGGGCGCAGCGCGGTCGAGGCGCGGATGAAGCGCGACGCAGGCTTTGCGACGCTGGTTTCGCGCTGGGAGACCCGACTGGCGGGGCTGAACGACGGGTTCGATACGGCCCCTGCCCCGGACCTGTTGCCCAAGATCGAAGCCCGCCTGTTCCCGGTGCAGAGAAAACCTGCGCGTGGCGTTCTGGGCTGGCTTGGCGGCATGGCTTTTGCCGGTGCGCTGGCGATTGCGGCCGTTGCGGTGCTGGGCCCGCCGCAAGCCGAGGTGGTGGCCGTACTGGCGACCAGCGACGCCAGTCTGAGCTATCGATTGACCCATGTTGCCGACCAGATCACCGTGACACGTGTCGCGGGAAATGCTGCGCCGGCGGGACAGGTGCACCAGTTGTGGATCATCGCGCCGGGCGCATCGCCGGTTTCGCTGGGCCTTCTGGCCGACGAGGCGATGGTCATCGATTATCCGGTGCCACCTGCGGGCTGGCTTTTCGCGGTATCGGTGGAACCGGAGGGTGGTTCGCCAAGCGGGCTGCCGACCGGGCCGGTGATCCTGGCCGCGCCGGTCACCAGCGATACCTGATCACGAAAGCGTGAGCCTTGCCGGGGTCTGAAACTTCCCCCCGCGAGGCTCCGTAACTCCGGGTGTGCGGCGGGATTGGCCCGCCCTGAACAAAACCGGAGTGACCCAGATGAAAGCTTTTCACCTTGCGACCGCGATCCTTGCCCTGTCGACCGGCATGGCGCTGGCCGAAAACCCGATGGTCGGCGGTGCCGCCATGTATGAAGACAAGAACATCGTTGAAAACGCGGTGAATTCGGCCGATCACACGACGCTGGTCGCCGCTGTTCAAGCTGCCGGTCTGGTGGAAACGCTGTCGGGCGAAGGTCCGTTCACCGTGTTCGCGCCGACCAACGACGCCTTTGCCAAGCTGCCCGCCGGTACGGTGGAAACGCTGCTGAAGCCGGAGAACAAAGACCAGTTGGCCAAGATCCTAACCTGCCATGTGGTGGCAGCAAACGCGTTGTCGGATGCGATCGTGAAGATGGTTGATGATGACAAGGGCGCGCATCCGGTGGCCACCGTCGGCGGTTGCGAATTCACCGCGATGTATGAAGGCGACAAGATCATGATCAAGGACGGTCAGGGCAATGTGGCCAACGTGACCATCGCCGACGTCAAGCAGTCGAACGGCGTGATCCACGTGATCGACACGGTGCTTCTGCCCGCCATGTGATCCGACACCTCCTGCCCCAAGCCACGTGTCGCGCCGCGTCACTCGGCCCGACACGGTCGGGGTAGGATTGGAGCGGTGGCGGATAAAGGGCCATGTCCCCGGCCTGATGTTCGCCACCGCGACTTCCACCGCGCCGCTTTCGTCTTGGCTGCTTCAGCCTTGACGGCGCGGCGCGGCTGTCTTACCTCAGGCTCTACGCGGGTGTAGCTCAATGGTAGAGCAGAAGCTTCCCAAGCTTACGACGAGGGTTCGATTCCCTTCACCCGCTCCAGCCCCATCGCAGGATTGACAGGCAGGCGGCGTCGCATCAGCGTATCGCGGCATGACATTGCCGGAGTGTGCTGATGATCCGCCATTTTGCCGTTGCACTGCCGATTGTCGCGGCGCTTGCAGCGTGCAGCGAAGAACCGCCCGTCGTGGAGCCCTATCCCTTTGCCGGCCAGTGGGATTGCGGGGTCAGCGTGATGACCCTGAGCGCGACGAGTTATGACAGCGGCGGCGGGCCGGTTCCGATCAGCTCGGTGACGCGGAACGGGCCTGGTTATGAGCTGCGACTGGGTGACGGGCGCATCGTGGCGCTGGCTGCGGTGACCGATACCGCGCTGACTTGGGTATCCGGGCAGACCGGGCAACAGTTCACCTGCCTGCGGCTGTAACTGGCCGCTTCCGTTTGGCGCGGCAACGGGGTAGCACCGGGCGCAGTCCTGACCTGACCCAACAAACGGAGCATCCCATGACGAATGACATCACCCGCTACGGCATCGGCAAGCGCATGTCGGAGGCTGTGGCCTATAACGGCATCCTCTGGGTTGCAGGCCAGGTCGGCACGCCGGGCGCCTCGGTGACCCAGCAGACGCAAGATTGCCTGGCCGAGGTGGACCGGATTCTGGCACAGGCCGGGACCGACAAGACGCGCATCCTGTCGGCGCAGATCTGGCTGGCCGACATGGCGAGCTTTGCCGAAATGAACGCGGTCTGGGACGCATGGGTGCCGCAGGGGAATACCCCGGCCCGGGCGACCGGCGAGGCGAAACTGGCGACGCCGGAGTATCTGGTGGAAGTGATCGTCACCGCCGCGTTGCGGTGAGTGCGGAAGCGGGGGGTTTCACACCCCCCGCAACCCCCCGTGGGATATTTGACAAAGGGAAAGCCTAGACGCGCAGGAAATCGATCAGCGCGGCGGTTGATCCGTCCTTGCCTTCGGTGCCAGCGGAACCTTCTAGGACCGGCTGGAGGGCAAGCGCGAGTTCCTTGCCAAGTTCGACCCCCCATTGATCGTAGGAGTTGAGGCCGAGAATTGCGCCTTCGACGAACACCCGGTGTTCGTAGAGCGCGATGATCTGGCCAAGGACGAAGGGGGTCAGACGGTCGTAGGCGAGCACGGTCGAGGGACGGTTGCCGGGGAACACCCGGTGGCGGGCCTGTTGTTCCAGCGCGGCCCCGGTGAGGCCCTTCCTTGCCATGATGGCGCGCGCTTCGTCGAGGCTGCGGCCGCGCAGGAGCGCTTCTGCCTGCGCAAGGCAGTTCGCGACTAGGAGGAGGTGCTGGTGCGCGAGGTCGGGTTCATGGCCACGGCGGGCGACAAGAAACTCGCAAGGGACCACGCGGGTGCCTTGATGGATCAGCTGGTAGAAGGCGTGCTGGCCGTTGGTGCCGGGTTCGCCCCAGACCACCGGTCCGGAGTGGGTTTCAAGGTCGGTGCCGTCGATGGCGACGCGCTTGCCGTTTGATTCCATCTCGAGTTGCTGGAGATAGGCTGGCAGGCGCGACAGGCGTTGGTCATAGGGCAGGACGGCGCGGGTGCTGTGGCCGCAAAGCTGGTTGTGCCAGATGCCGGTAAGGGCCAGCATGACGGGCATGTTCTGCGCGAAGGGCGCGGTCAGGAAGTGATCGTCCATCGCGCGGCCACCGGCGAGGAACTGATCAAAACCGTCAGGCCCGATGGCGATCATCAGGGAAAGGCCGATCGGCCCCCACATCGAATAGCGCCCGCCGACCCAATCCTCAAAACCGAAAACGCGCGCTGGATCAATGCCGTAGGCAGCGGTCTTGTCACCGGCAGTGGAGACGGCGGCGAACTGGGCGGCGGGGTTTGCCACCTTTTCGGCCATCCAGCGTTTGGCGGTGTCGGCGTTGGTCATCGTCTCGATGGTGGTGAAGGTCTTGGAGGCGACGATGACGAGGGTGGTTGTGGGATCGAGGCCGCGCAGGGTGTCGTGGATATGCGCGCCATCGACGTTGGAGACGAAGTGGCAGCGCGGGCCGTCAGCAAAGGGTTGCAGGGCGAGGTAGGCCATCGCGGGGCCGAGATCGGAGCCGCCGATGCCTATGTTGACGACATCGGTGATCCGACCACCCTGCCCCTTGAACGCGCCCGAACGCACGTCGGCTGCGAAGGCGTAGGCGGCGGCGCGAATGCGGCGGACGTCGGGGAGGACGTCGCGACCGTCGACCTTGATCGCCGCGTCATCGCTGGCACGAAGCGCCACATGCAGGACGGCCCGGCCTTCGGTCAGGTTGATCTTTTCGCCGGAAAACATTGCGGCGCGCTTGGCGGCGACGCCGGAGGCTTCGGCGAGGGCGACAAGGGCCGCGCGGGTTTCGGTGTCAATGTTGGTCTTTGAGTAGTCGAAGAGCATCCCGTCGGCACGGACCGAAAAGTCGCCGGCACGGGTCGCGTCAAATAGATCGAGGATCGGCCTGTCGGCCACGGCGGCATGTCTGGCCTGCAAGGCTGCCCATCTGGTCATCATTCACTCCGCCCAATGCACGGTTGCGTTATCGAGAACGGCGCGCACCGGCGCCTCGGACACTGGCAAGGATTGCGCACGGTCAAGGGCGTCGCGCTTTTCGGGGCCGGTGATCAGGATATGGATGTTGAAGGCGGCTTTCAGAACCGGTGCCGTCAGGGTGATGCGCGGCTCGCCCGCAGCTTCGGCCCGGAGCGCCATCAGCGGGGGTGCGCTGCTCGACAGGGCTTCTTCCAGACGGTCGGCGCCGGGAAAGAGGCTGGCGGTGTGCATGTCGGCGCCCATGCCAAGGAGGAGAACCGAGATGGGCAAGTGCGGCGTCACCCCCTCGGACAGGGTGTCCAGCACCTCTTCCGGCGCGTCGGCGGGGGCGTAGAGCGGTATCAGTTGCGCAGCGGCGGCGCGGTTCCGGATCAGGCGCTGGCGGACAAGGCGGGTGTTGGAACGGTCGGAGGTTTCGGGAACCCAGCGTTCATCGTTGAGGATGACGGCGACATTGGCCCAATCAAGATCAACGCCCGAGAGGGTATCGAAGATCGGGCCCGGCGTGGTGCCGCCCGGCACGGAAAGCGTGGCGCGGCCGTCACGACGCAAGAAATCGCCAAGCTGGCCGGCGATCTTGTCGGCGACCGAGAGCATCATCAGCTCGCGGTCCGGATAGGTTTGCAGTTTCATTCCCTAATCTCCCGCCAGCGCCGCTTGTCGCGGTGCATCAGCATCAACGCATCTTCCGGCCCCGACGATCCGGGGTCATAGCCTTGCGGACGGTCGCCGCGGGCTTCCCAGCCTTCGATGATCGGGTCGGTCCAGGCCCAGGCGGCCTCGACCTCGTCACCCCGCATGAAGAGGGTCTGGTTGCCGCGGATCACATCCATGATCAGTCTTTCGTAGGCGTCCGGCACATCTTCGCCATCGTCGATTGCATCGGCGAAGGACATGTCGAGCGGCACCTGCATCAGGCGCATGCCGCCCGGCCCCGGTTCCTTGATCATCACCATCAGGTTCATGCCTTCGTTCGGCTGAAGCCGGATCACCAGCACGTTTTCAAGCCAACCCTTGGCATCGTCGAAGATGGCGTGCGGCGGCTGCTTGAAGGTGATCGCGATTTCCGAGGCGCGGGCGCGCAGACGCTTGCCGGTGCGCAGATAGAACGGCACGCCCTGCCAGCGCCAGTTCGACACGTTCACCTTCAATGCAATGTAGCTTTCGGTCCGGGAGGCCGGGTTTTCCGAGTGTTCGATGTAGCCGGGCTCACCTCCGGCGGCAGTGTATTGACCGCGAACGATATTTTCTGGCGGCACCGGCTTCAGCGCGCGGATTACCTTCAGCTTTTCGTCGCGCACGGCATCGGGGTCGAAATGGTAGGGCGGCTCCATCGCGATGAGGCAGAGGAGCTGCATCATGTGGTTCTGCACCATGTCCCGCATCGCGCCCGACTTGTCGTAATAGGCGCCACGACCGTTCACGCCGACGGTTTCGGCCACGGTGATCTGGACGTGGTCGATGTATTCAGCCTTCCACAACGGCTCGAACAGGATGTTGGCGAAACGGACCGCCATCAGGTTCTGGACGGTTTCCTTGCCGAGATAATGGTCGATCCGGTAAATCTGCGCTTCGGTGAAGTGGCGGGCCAGCACTTCGTTCAGGGCGCGGGCCGAGGCGAGGTCGCGACCGAAGGGTTTTTCGACGACGATCCTGCTCCAGGCGTCGGCAATGCCGTGATCGTGCAGGCGCGAGGCTATGTCGCCAAATAGGCTCGGGGCGACCGAAAAGTAAAAGGCGCGCACGACGTTTTCCCGCATCAGGTCTTTGAGCGTGGACCAGCCGTTGGTGCCGGTGGCATCGATCGCGACATAGTGGATGCTGGCGACGAAGGAGTCGATGACAGCCGCGTCCTGACGGTCTTTCGGCAGGAATTCAGCGATTGCGCTGCGCACCTGATCACGGAAGGCGTCGTCGGTAAGGTCTGCGCGGGCAGCGCCGATGATCCGGCTGTCGGCAGGCATCTGACCAGCCATGAAACGGCGGTAAAGTCCGGGCAGGATCTTGCGGCGGGCAAGATCGCCCGTGCCGCCGAAGATCACCAGATCGAAAACATCGACCGGAATGACGCGCGAAACCATGACTGTCTCCTCGGAAGGCGCTGTTAGCGCTAACGGCGCCGTCTTACAGCCTGACCGTCCGCATGTCTAGCATCGCTGTGGCGCGGGGGGAACTGCAGCGGTCATGCGTCATCCTGGGTTTCCCAGCGCACGCGGAGAAGACCCGGTTCGGCTGCTAGGCGCTGCACCGCCTGATCCAGCGCCAGTTCACCGACACCCTCGGCGGTGACGGTGGCCGAAAGGTCTAGCCCGGGGCCTTCCGCCGCCTTGGCCAGCGCGATTTCGGACAGGTGGAGGCCGCCCAGTGCAACGGTGCGCAACAAAAGGCTGCGGGCGAGCGCCTCGTCCTGATCGCCGACGGTGACCACGATGCGGTAGGCGCGCAGAAGCGGCATGCCGGCCCTCGTGTGGCGCTTGAGGAATTTCACCAAGGGGCGCAATCCGAGGTTCACGAAAACCACCATTGCGGTCAGCAGCAACGCGAATTCCCAGGCACCTGCCCCGGCCATCATGCCCACGCCGGCGGAACACCAGAGCGTGGCGGCGGTGTTCAGCCCGTGGACGTTGAAGCCGTCGCGGAAGATGATACCGGCCCCGAGAAAACCGATTCCCGAGACGATCTGCGCGGCAACGCGGGTGGGGCTGACCTCGTCGGGGTAAAGGCCGGAGAAGATGACGAAACTAGCCGCGCCAAGGGCCACGAGGGCGTTGGTGCGAAGGCCCGCCATGCGCTGCCTGACCTGGCGTTCGGAGCCGATGATCGCACCGCAGATGAGCGCGGTGGACATGTTGAAGGCTGCTGCCTGTAGGGTGATGAGCATGGTGCGCCTTTTGTTGCGTCATGCCACCAAATCATCTGGTGTGCGGAATGTGAAGGATTTGTAACAGTCAGGTAACGCCCGACGTCACGCCTCCAGTTCCGCATCCCAGTAAAGATAGTCCATCCAGCTTTCGTGCAGGTGGTTCGGTGGAAAGCGGCGGCCATGCACCTGCATCTCGGCGGCAGAGGGCGCGCGGGGTGCGCGGGCGAGATGCAATCCCGATTGGCGCAGGGTGCGCGAGCCTTTGCGCAGGTTGCAGGGGCTGCAGGCGGCGACCACGTTTTCCCATGAGGTGATGCCGCCTTTGGAGCGCGGCAGGACGTGGTCGAAAGTCAGATCGCCACGCGCACCGCAATACTGGCAGCAGAATTCGTCCCGCAGAAAAAGATTGAAGCGCGTGAATGCCACGCGCTTCTGGGGTTTCACATAATCTTTCAGAACCACGACCGAGGGTATGCGGAAGGTTTGTCGCTGGCTGTGCACCACCTCGTCATACTCGGCCACGATCTGAACGCGGTCGAGGACGGCGGCCTTGATCGCCTCTTGCCAGGGCCAGAGGCTGAGCGGGTAGTAGGAGAGCGGGCGGTAGTCCGCGTTCAGCACCAAGGCAGGGTGATGCTTCAACGCGGCCGGGTCGCGCACAAACTGGGTTCTGAAATCGCCGTCCATTCCGATAGAGACTCCGCGCTTATCCCGTCACCGTCTGGCTACAGGGCGGGGAGCCCCCGCCCCGACAGGGAAACTATATCTGGCGTTCTGACCTATGCAACCCCCCAAGCACCTGTTCGGTTGCACGGTTTGTTCACCCTTCTGCGATGCAGAAAATGCGTGACAGGCGTATGACAAGCCGGGCATGAAAAAAGGCCCCGGCGTAAACCGGGGCCTTTTGTGCGTTCTGGCAGGTGATCAGGCGGCGGCGGTCACGGCCCGGCCGGTCAGCACCTTGACCAGATTGGCGCGGTAGGCGGGCGTGCCGTGAAGGTCGCTGATCATGTCGGCATCATCCACCGTCAGCGCGGCAAGCGCGCTGGCGGAGAAGTTGGCCGACAGGGCGGCTTCGGCATCTGTCCAGCGGAAGACGCCGTTGTTGGACGCCCCCGTGGCCGCCACGCGCACGCCGCCCGCATATTTCGCGACGAAGACACCGGTCAGGGCAAAGCGGCTGGCCGGTTGGTTGAACTTCACATAGGCCGCCTTTTCCGGGATCGGGAAGACGACCGAGGTGATGATCTCGCCTTCTTCCAGTGCGGTGGAGAACATGCCTTGGAAATAGTCGTCAGCGGCGATGTGGCGACGGTTGGTAACGATTGTGGCGCCGGAGGCGAGGGCTGCGGAAGGATAGCAGGCGGCAGGGTCGTTGTTGGCAAGGCTGCCGCCGATGGTGCCCTTGTTGCGCACCGCCGGATCACCGATGCCGCCCGCGAGATGGGCAAGCGCGGGGTAGTATTTCGCCGCCTCGCGCGCGACGACGGCATGGGGCGTCGCCCCGCCGACATGGAGGCCACCATCACCCATGCAGACGCCTTGCAGTTCCGCAATGCCGGTCAGGCTGACCAGCACCGTGGGGTCGGCAAGGCGCTGCTTCATGGTGGCGATCAGGGTCTGGCCACCGCCAAGCGCCTGCGCGCCTTCGGTAGAGAGCGCCTTCACCGCATCGGCGACAGAGGCCGGTTTCACGAAATCGAAGTTGTGCATTATCCGTCCTCCGCTTCAGGCGTTCATCGCCGACCACACCCGCGAGGGCGAGACCGGCATGTCGATATGGTCGATCTTGTGACCGGCGCGGTGCAGCGCGTCGATCACGGCGTTGACCACGGCGGGGGGCGAGCCGATGGCCCCCGCCTCGCCACAGCCTTTGACGCCCAAGGGATTGTGCGTGCAGGGCGTCGCGCAGGAATGGTCGACCGTGTAGAACGGCACGTCATCGGCGCGCGGCATCGCGTAATCCATGTAGGACCCGGTCAGAAGCTGGCCGTTTTCGTCGTAATGCGTGTTTTCCAAGAGGGCCTGCCCGATCCCCTGCCCGACGCCGCCATGGACCTGGCCTTCGACGATCATCGGGTTCATCACATTGCCGAAATCGTCGGCGCAGGTGAAGGACGCGATGTCGACCTTGCCGGTGTCGGGGTCCACCTCGACCTCGCAGATATAGGCGCCGGCGGGATAGGTGAAGTTGGCGGGGTCGTAGAAGGCGGTCTCCTCCAACCCCGGTTCCAGCGTTTCCAGCGGGTAGTTGTGCGGGACGTAGGCGGAAAACGCGATTTCACCGAAGGTCTTGGCGCGGTCGGTGCCTGCCACGCTGAACTTGCCGTCAGCGAAGGTGATGTCGCCTTCCGCAGCCTCGAGCATGTGGGCCGCGATCTTCTTGCCCTTGGCGATGATCTTGTCCAGCGCCTTGTCCATCGCCACGCCGCAAACGGCGAGCGAGCGGGAGCCGTAGGAGCCCATGCCGAAGGGTATTTTCGACGTGTCGCCGTGGACGATTTCAACCGAGGATTCCGGCACGCCGAGTTTGGAGGATACGATCTGGGCAAAGACCGTTTCATGCCCCTGCCCGTGACTGTGCGCGCCGACCATGACCGAAAGGTTGCCGGTGGCGTTCACCCGCACCGTTGCGGCGTCGTAAAGCCCGACGCGCGCGCCAAGGATACCCACCAGATGCGAGGGCGCGATGCCGCACGCCTCGATCCAGGTGGAAAGTCCCATTCCCCGCAGCTTGCCCTTGGCCTTGGACGCAGCGGCGCGCTTTTCGAACCCGGCGACGTCGGCCAGTTGCATGGCCTTGTCGAGGGTCGCGTGATAGTCGCCGGTGTCATAGGCAAGGGCGACCGGGGTGGTGTAGGGGAACATGTCCGTGGTGATGAAGTTCTTGCGGCGCACCTTGAACGGGTCGAGACCCAGTTCGCGGCACATCTTGTCGACCACACGCTCCAGCGAATAGGTCGCCTCGGGGCGGCCTGCGCCGCGGTAGGCATCGACCGGGGCGGTGTTGGTGAACACCGTCTTCACGTTCACATAGACGTTCGGCACCTTGTAGGGGCCGGCCATCAGCGTGCCGTGCAGGAAGGTCGGTGTCACCGTCGCGAAGTTCGAAAGGTAAGCACCGACGTTGGCCATCGTCTCGGTGCGGAAGGCGATGAAGTTGCCTTCAAGGTCGCAGGCCAGTTCGATCTTGGTCACATGGTCGCGCCCATGCGCATCGGAGAGGAAGCTTTCCGAGCGTTCCGCCGTCCAGCGAACCGGGCGGCCGAGTTTCTTGGCGGCCGCCAGAACCAACGCCTCTTCGCCGTAGTGGTAGATCTTTGACCCGAAGCCGCCGCCCACGTCAGGGGCAACCACGGTCAGCTTGTTCTCGGGGATGCCAAGGACAAAGGCCGCCACCAGAAGTCGCGTGAGGTGCGGGTTCTGGCTGGTGGTGGTCAGCTTGTAATCGCCGGTGCCGGGGTAATATTCGCCGATGCTGGCCCGAGGCTCCATCGCGTTCGGGACAACGCGGTTGTTCACCAGTTCCAGCGTGGTCACATGCGGCGCGGCTTTGATCGCGGCATCGACCTTGGCGCGGTTGTCCTCGATCCAGCCCCAGTCGTAGCAAAGGTTGTCGGGGATCTCGTCATGCACGCGGTTGGCGGGGTTTGCGACTGCGTCGGCCATGTTGACGATGGCGGGCAGTTCCTCGATCACCGTATCGTCCGAGATCGCCTGGGCGGCGTCGCGGGCCTGTTCGTAGGTGTCGGCCACCACGGAGGCGTAGGCGTCGCCGACATGGCGGACCTTGCCGTGAGCCAGAACCGGACGTTTCGGTTCGCGCATCGGGGTGCCGTCGCGGCTGTTGATCAGCCAGCCGGCGGGGTTGCCGCCCACGGCGGCAAAATCCGCGCCGGTGAACACGGCCTGGACGCCGGGCATGCCCGCCGCGCGGTCGGTGCCGACCGACACGATCCGGCCATGCGCCACGGTCGAGCGCACCATCACCGCATGTAGTTCGCCGTGCAGCGTGATGTCATCGGTGTAGACCCCGCGACCGGTCAGAAAGCGGATATCCTCGCGCCGCTTGGAGCTGGCGCCTATTCCTGAATCCTTCGGCATTCCTCGCCCCCCTATTCCGCGGCCACGGCGCTGACGTCCTGCCCGGAGGCAGCCATCACGGCTTTGACGATGTTGTGGTAGCCGGTGCAGCGGCAGATGTTGCCCTCAAGATAGTGGCGCACCTCGGCCTCGGACGGCTTCGGGTTTTCGGCCAGAAGGGCGGCCGAGGACATCACCATGCCGGGGGTGCAGAAACCGCACTGAAGGCCGTGGTGATCCTGAAAGGCCTGCTGGATCACGCCAAGCGAGCCGTCGGCGTTGGCCATGCCCTCGATAGTCTTGACCGAGGCCCCAGCCACGTCCTGCGCAAAGACCGAGCAGGATTTGACGGCCTTGCCATCGACATGCACCACGCAGGCGCCGCACTGGCTGGTGTCGCAGCCGATGTGGGTGCCGGTCAGCCCCAGACCTTCGCGCAGGAACGCCGACAGCAGCGTCCGCCCTTCCGTTTCGGCCGAAACGGTCTTGCCGTTCACGGTCACCGTGACCTTCGTCATCGTCTTCCTCCCTTTATTGCCTTTACGGTCCGCGCGTGCCGGGGTCAGCCGATCAGACGCTTGAACCAGCCTTTCTTCTTTCCGTCCGTCTCTTCAGTCGCGACCTCTTCTTCCGCTTCAGGCCCCTCCACGGCCTCTTGGAAGCGGGCGAAGAAATCGTCGGCCATCTTCTTGGCAAAGCCGTCGATGATGCGGCTGCCAAGCTGGGCGATCTTGCCGCCGACGCTGGCATCGACGTCATATGTCAGCCGGGTGCCTTCCTCGGTCGGTTCAAGCGTCACCACGGCACCGCCCTTGGCGAAACCAGCGGCACCACCCTTGCCCTCGCCGGAGATTTTTACCGAGCGGCCTTCGTCAATGTCGGTCAGGTGAACGATGCCGGTGAAGCGCGCCTTGACCGGGCCGACCTTCTGGACCACGGCGGCCTCGAACCCGTCGGCGATGCTGCCGGTCAGGCTTTCGCAGCCGGGAATACACTCCTTCAGCACATCGGGATCGAGAATTGCGCGCCAAACGGTTGCCGGGTCAGCCTTGATTTCCCGGCTGTCAGTCAGTTTCATTCCGCGCGTCCCTCCCTGGTCGCTTCCCTGCCGTTCAATACATCCTGCAAATCCGGTCTGTCCGCGCAACCGCAAGGCACAGGGACAGGAAATCAAAGCCAACAATGAAGTGAGCCTAGAACGCCATTTTGCGTCTGGCTACCGGGCAGTTGCGGTCGAGAGCAACAATTTCACGCGAGGTTTCGCCAAAACCGCGCTGGTCCGCGGTGCAACCGCTTCACAGCGCCAAACTTGGGCGATACGCAAGCGTCATCGGGTTATTCAGGATGACACCCATGCTTCTTTCGCGCCGCGCGGCCTTGCTTCTGGTTTCGGCCAGCTTCGTTTCAGCCTGCGGCGGATCGCGGGCGGAACCACCGATCAGCAAAAGCACCGTCAGCGGCAACACGCCCGAGATGAACGCGCTGGTGCGCAAGTATGCCCGCATCCATGACATTCCCGAAAGCCTCTTGCACCGGGTGATCATCCGCGAAAGCCGTTACAATGCCGGGGCGCGCAACGGGCCTTACTACGGGCTCATGCAGATCTTGCCGCAAACTGCGCGCACGATGGGCTATCGCGGGTCGCCAGAAGGGCTTTTGGACGCCGAAACCAACATCAAATATGCCGGGCGCTATCTGCGCGGCGCGTGGCTGGTCTCGCGCGGCAACGAGGATGCGGCGGTCGGCTGGTATGCGCGCGGCTATTACTACGAGGCGAAGCGGCTTGGCCTCCTTGAGGAAACCGGCCTGCGCGGTTGACGGAACGGGCAGTGCCGGACCGGCGTTGCAATTCGGGCCGGAGGTGCCCAAGTGATGCAAATGCCTGTTCCGCCCCCCACGGCCGGCGCCCACGCGCCAGATGATCGCGCCACTGGTGCGGATATCTGCGTTATCGCAAATTCGAAATCCGGCACCGCAAACACCGAACGGCTGGAGAAGGCGCTGGCAGTCTTTGGGTCGCGGGCGGTCTTGCGCCGGTTCGAAGGTGACCCGGCACTGGTGGCCGCAAGTGCGGTTGGCGAGGGATATTCGATAATCGTGGCCGCAGGCGGCGATGGCACGGTTGCGGGGGTGGCGCATGCGCTTGCCGGAAGCAAGGCCGCGATGGCCGTGTTGCCGATGGGAACCTTCAACTATTTCGCACGCGGGCTGAACATGCCGGCCGACCTTTCCGAGGCGGCGGCGGCGATCCTGGCGGGAACGCCACATGCGATTGCGGTTGGCACGGTCAACGGTCGGGTCTTTCTGAACAATGTGGCGCTGGGGCTTTACCCGGCCATGCTCGACGAGCGCGAGGCAACCTATTTGCGGTTCGGTCGCAGCCGGATTCTGGCGCATTGGTCGGCGCTGCGCACTATCCTGCGGTTGCAGCGCCCGATGCGGTGGAGCTTTGTGATCGACGGGGAAACGGTGGTGCGCCGGACACCGATGATCTTCATCGCGCGGTCGGCCTACCAGTTGGACCAGTTCGGGCTTTCGGGCACCGATGCGATCAGCCAGGATCGCTTTGCCGTCTACATCGCGCGGCAGTCGACACGGCTTGGCCTGTTAAAACTGGCATGGCGTCTGTTGCGCGGCAATGTCGACCTGTCATCGGATGTCGAGTTGATCCAGCCCAAAACCCTGCTGATCAACCGGCGCAAGCGACGCAACATCCGCATCGCCTATGATGGCGAGCGGGAGAAGATGGCCCTGCCCCTGACTTTTGCGATCGATGCCGACGGGTTGTCGGTGATCCTGCCACCCGGCAAGACGGTGGTGGCAAAGGGCGCGGGGCGATGACGCGCATGCTGCATATCTCGGACCTGCATTTCGGCGCGGTCAATCCGGATTTGTGCGAGCCGTTGCTTGCGCTTGCCGCCGACCTCTGCCCCGATGCGGTGGTCGTTTCGGGCGATCTGACCCAACGCGCGCGGGCATCGCAATTCCGCGCGGCCGGTGCGTTCCTGTCGCGGTTTGCGGCCCCGGTGCTGGCAGTGCCCGGCAATCACGACGCCCCGCTTGGCAATCTGGCAGAGCGCTTGGTGGCCCCTTTTGCGCGCTATCGGCGGCATTTCGAAACGGAGCTGGAACCGACCCTAACGCTTGACGGCGCGGTGATCGTGGGGGTGAACACCGCCAATCCGCTGGCGTGGAAGTCGGGGCGGCTGCGCAGGTCATCGGTGCGGCATCTGGCGACCGTATTTCGCGATGCGCCTGCCAGCGCGCGCCGGATCGCGGTTCTGCACCACGCGCCGGTGCCTGCGGCGGACGGAACACTCGCCGATATCCATGATCCGGCTGGCGTGATTGCGGATCTGGACGCCGCCGGGGCGGAGATCGTGCTGTCGGGCCACACCCATATGCCGCATTTCACCGTGGCCGACACCGCGGCGGGCATCCTGTTCCTGCAAGTTGGCACAGCGATCTCGACGCGGCTCAAGACCGGCTGGAACGATGTCGGCGTGTTGGACATCAGCGCCGATGGGGCGGTGGTGCAGTCTTGGGTCGCGGGGCCGGACAAGCGGTTCTGCCGCAGCACTGAACAACGCTACAGCCGGGATGCGGATCACTGGCAGCTTGACGCGGCGGGTGGGTCAGTACCAGGCGTCGTCCATCCCGGCCTTCTTGCGGGCGACGAAGTCGTGCAACCCGTCGCGGATACTGTCGTCGAGGGGCGGAGCCTCGAATTCGGCAAGCCGCCGCTTCCATAGCTTGTTGGCGCGCGTGGCGGCGTCAGAGGAGCCAGCGGCCTCCCATTTCTCGAAGGGTTCGTTGTCGGAAAGCTCGCTGTCCCAGAACGCGGTCTCATAGTGCTGCATGGTGTGGAAGCAACCGAAGAAGTGGTTGCCGGGGCCGACCTCGGCGAAGGCGTCGACGGCGAGTTGGTCGTCATCGATCTTGATGCCGTCGAGATAGGCGTGCAAAGCGCCGCAGAGGTCGGCGTCCATCATGAACTTCTCGTAGGACATCGACAGAAGGCCATCGAGGAACCCTGCCGAATGCAGGATGAAGTTCGCGCCGCAGTGGACGGCGGCCAGCATCGACATGGTGCCTTCCATCATTGCCTGTCCGTCGGGCAGCTTTGATGTGGTGAAGTTGCCGGAACACCGCAGCGGCAGGTTCAGGCGGCGGGCAAGCTGGCCAATGACCTGCGACCCGATAGCCGGTTCGGGCGTGCCAAAGGTGGGCGAGCCGGACCGAAGCGACATTGACGACAGGAAGTTGCCGAAGATCACCGGCGCGCCCTTGCGTTCAAGCTGCGTCAGTGCGCAACCGGCCATGGCTTCGGCCAGGGACGCACGATGCCGCCGGCGTTCGTCACCGGCCCCATCGCGCCGCCGAGGATAAATGGAACGATCACGGCCGCCTGATTGGCGCGGGCGTAGGCGCGCAACGCGTTGGTCATCGTGCCATCCCAGACGAGGGGAGAGTTCACGTTGACGTTGCCGAGGATGACGCAGTTCTGGTCGACGAAATCGCGGCCAAAGACGATGCGGCTCATCTCGATGCTGTCTTCGGCGCGGGATTCCGCAGTGACCGAACCCATGTAGGGGCGGTCGGAAAGTTCGATATGGGCCAGCACCATGTCGAGGTGACGCTTGTTCACGGCGACGTCGGTGGGTTCGCAGATCGTACCGCCCGAGTGGTGGAAGTTTGGCGAGGACTGCGCCAGTTTGATGAAATTACGGAAATCGTCCAGCGTGCCGAAGCGGCGGCCGCGGTCGAGGTCCATCACGAAGGGGCTGCCGTAAGCCGGTGAAAAGACGACGTTCTTGCCGCCGATCTGCACTGAATTTGCCGGATTGCGGGCGTGCTGGGTGAAGGTGGAGGGCGCGGATTTCAGGATCTCGCGCAGCATGCCGGGCGGGAACTTGACCAGAAGGCCCTGCACATCGGCACCAGCCTTGCGCCACAGGTCCAGCGCGACCGGATCGTCGCGAAACTCGATCCCGGTTTCGGCCAATACCCGGTCGGCGGCGGCTTCGATGCGGATGAGGTTTTCTTCCGACAGCACGTCATAGGTCGGAATGTTGCGCACGATGTAGGGGCGCCCCGGCCCGGCCTTGGCCGAGCGTTGCACCTGCCGTGCCTGACGGCCTGACCGAACTGCCTTGACCTCGTTCATCGCCACCCCTCCGCGAAACTCGACATAGGTGTCAGGTTTGTCGTTTACCGACCGCGAGTCTGCTCTGTTCGCGACATATGGCGCTTCGGATTAGCCGGGTCAGGTGATCACGTCAGGTTCGCTGCGCCCAGTGTGCGCTGCGATCCCCGCGAGCCCGTGTGCGGCGCGGATCACCGGGGCGAGCGCCTCTTGCGCGTCGAGATCGAGACCGTCGGGGCCGGCGGCATAGCGTTCCAGGTAGACGCGCAGCGTTGCGCCTTCGGTGCCGGTGCCAGACAGGCGATAGACGATCCGGCTGCCATCGCTGAACATCACGCGCACGCCCTGCTTCTGGCTGACGGAGCCATCGACCGGATCGGTGTATGCGAAATCATCGGCGGCACTGACGGTCATGCCTTCGATCTGACGTCCGGGCAGGCTTGCAAGGCTGGCGCGCAGGGCGGCGAACATTGCGTCGGCCTTGTCGGTGGCAATCGCCTCGAAATCGTGGCGGCTATAGTAGTTGCGACCGTATTTCGCCCAATGGTCCTTGAGGATTTCAGCCACCGACTGCTTGCGCACGGCGAGGATGTTGAGCCAGAGGAGGATCGCCCAGAGGCCGTCCTTCTCGCGCACATGGTCAGACCCGGTGCCGAAGGATTCCTCGCCGCAGATGGTGGCGCGGCCGGCGTCGAGGAGGTTGCCGAAGAACTTCCATCCGGTCGGGGTCTCATACTTGCCGATCCCAAGCGCGTCGGCGACCCGGTCAGCGGCGGCGGATGTGGGCATCGAGCGTGCGACGCCCTTCAGCCCGGCCTTGTAGCCGGGTGCGAGATGCGCGTTGGCGGCAAGGACGGCAAGGCTGTCGGAGGGCGAGACATAGATGCCGCGCCCGACGACCATGTTGCGGTCGCCGTCGCCGTCGCTGGCAGCGCCGAAGTCGGGGGCGTTTGGGCCGAACATCTCGTCCATCAGGGCCTTGGCCCATGTCGGGTTCGGGTCGGGGTGCATACCGCCGAAATCGGGGAGAGGCGTGCCGTTGACCACGGTGCCTTTCGCCGCTCCCAAGCGGTTTTCGAGAATTTCCACGGCGTAAGGCCCGGTTACGGCGCACATCGAATCCATCCGCATCCTGAAGCCGCCCGCGAACATCGCCCGTAACGCCGGAAAGTCGAACAGGCTTTCCATCAGCGTGGCATAATCGCTGACCGGGTCGACCACATCGACGATCATGCCGCCAAGGTCGTGACGCCCAATGCTCGCAAGGTCGACGTCATGCGCCTCAAGCACCTTGTATTCGGTGATCTCAAGCGTGCGCTGGAACATCGCCTCGGTCGCGCCTTCGGGGGCGGGACCGCCATTCGGCATGTTGAACTTGACGCCGAAATCCTCTTCCGGCCCGCCGGGGTTGTGGCTTGCCGACATGATGATGCCGCCGTCGGTCTGGTTCAGCCGGATCAGGTGGCTGGCGGCAGGCGTGGACAGGATCGCCCCCTGCCCCACGATCACCCGCGCCGCACCATTGGCCGCCGCCATCCGCAGGATGACCTGTGCCGCGCGGTCGTTGAAATAGCGCCCGTCACCGCCAAGGACGAAGGTCTTGCCCTGACAGCCCACCACGTCGAAGATCGCCTGGACGAAGTTCTCCAGATAATGCCGCCCCATGAACACCGGGGTCTTTTTCCTTAGGCCCGAAGTTCCGGGCTTCTGGCCTGCGATCGGGGCGGTCTGGACGGTGGTCATGCGTGGTCTCCCTTTGGGGTTCCGGTCGATGCCCGGAAGAGAAGGACGGAATGCGCCGGGGCCTCGGACACCGGCGGACCGGACGTCAGGTCGGGGCGCGTGGTATCAAGGATCAACTCCCAACCCGGCGCGGTGTCGGGCAGATGCAGCGCGGTGGCGGGGCCCGCGTTAAAGACGGCAAACACGGCCTCGCGGCTCGGGTCGCCGCCCTCGGCCGCCATGCGAAGCTCCACGCAAAGGCAGCGGAACGAGGGGTCGTGCCATTCCTCGGACTGCGGTACGGTGCCGTTGGCGCGGCGCCAGATCACGTCGGGGGTCTGGTCGGCGGGCCGTTGGCGGGCGTGCAGGAAGCGGCGCTGGCGGAGGACGGGAAGCGATTTGCGCAGCGCCGAAAGCCGGGCCGCAAAGGTGAAAAGGCCGGTATCGGGCCGTGACCAGTCGATCCAGCTTACCTCGTTGTCCTGCGCATAGGCATTGTTGTTGCCGCCCTGCCCGTGGCCGATCTCATCCCCCATAAGCAGCATCGGAACCCCCTGCGCGATCATCAGCGTCGCCATCAGGTTGCGCTTGCGAAGGGCGCGCACGGCCTGAACCTTGCGGTCCGCTGTCGGACCCTCAACGCCCAGGTTGTCGGAATGGTTCTCGGAATGTCCGTCGCGGTTGTCTTCGCCGTTGGCAAAGTTGCGCTTGATGGTGAAGCTGACCAGATCGTCGAGGGTAAAGCCATCGTGGCTGGTGATGAAATTGATCGACGAGGTTGCGGCCTTGCCAGAATGGTCGAACCGCTCGGCACTGCCGAGAAGCCGCGCGGCAAGATCGCGGGTCATGCCGGCATCACCCTTCCAGAACCGGCGCACCCCGTCGCGGAACTTGTCGTTCCATTCGTGGAACGGATGCGGATAACCACCAAGCTGGTAGCCCCCAGGGCCGATATCCCAGGGTTCGGCAATCAACTTTACGCGGCTCAAGACCGGGTCCTGCCGGATCGCGTCGAAAAAGCCGCCGTTGGGGTCAAAGCCATGCGCCTCGCGCCCAAGGGCGGTGGCAAGGTCGAAGCGGAAGCCGTCGACATGCGCCACCTCGACCCAGTAGCGCAGACTGTCCATCACCATCCGCAAGACCATCGGATGCGTCAGGTCCAGCGTGTTGCCGGTGCCTGCGTCGTTGACATAGTGCCGCCCGCCTCCGGCAAGCCGGTAGTAGCTGGCATTATCAAGCCCGCGGAACGAAAGCGTCGGCCCCCATTCGTCGCCCTCGGCGGTGTGGTTGTAGACCACGTCAAGGATGACCTCGATTCCGGCCGCATGGAGACGGCGGACCATGGTCTGAAACTCCCAGAGCGCGCCTTTCGACATGTAACGCGGTTCGGGCGCAAAGAAAGCCAGTGTGTTGTAACCCCAGTAGTTGCGCAGACCTTTGGCAACCAGAAAGCGGTCGTCGATGAAGGCCTGCACCGGCATCAGTTCGATCGCGGTCACCCCCAGCTTTTGCAGGTGTTCGATCACCGGGTCGGAACAAAGGCCGAGGTACGTGCCGCGCAGTTGCTTGTCGATGCCGGGGTGGAGCGCCGTGAGCCCCTTCACATGGGCTTCATAGATCACCGTGTCGCTGCGAGGCGTGCGCGGTGCGGTGTCATTGCCCCAACTGAACGAGGGGTCGGTGACCACCGCCTTCGGCACCGCAAAGGCGCTGTCGCGGGTGTCGTAGGAAAGATCGCCGCGCGGGCTGCCGATCTTGTAGCCCATCACAGCGTCTGACCATTTCAGCCGCCCTTCGAGAGCGCGGGCGTAAGGGTCCAGCAGCAGCTTGTGCGGGTTGAAGCGGTGGCCCTGTTCAGGTGCGTAAGGCCCATGCGCGCGAAAACCGTAGACGGTGCCAAGCGTGACGCCGCCGACATGGATGTGCCAGATGTCGCCGTCGCGCTCGCGGATCGGCAGGCGGGCCAGCTCCTTGCGGCCGTCGGGGGAAAAGAGGCAAAGCTCGATCATCTCGGCATGGGCGGAGAACACCGCGAAGTTCACGCCGTCGCCGGTAAAACTTGCGCCCATCGGCCAGGGACGCCCCGGACCGACCGCATGGCCCGACAGCCGCGCTGGCAGGGATGTGGTCTGAGCGATCACGCGATCAGGCTTTCGTAAAGGCCGGCATAGGCCTTGGCAGACATTTCCCAGCCGACCGGATGCCGCATCGCGTTGGCTTGAAGCCGGGTCCAGGTTGCGGTGTCGGCGTATAGCGCCAGAAGCTGCGCCAGTGCCTGCCCGAAGGCAAGTGCATCAACCGGGTGGAACTGGATGCCGGTTGCGACCCCGGCCATCAATGTAGCTGGCGAGGCCCCGATCACCGTATCGGCCAGCCCGCCGACCGAGGCGACCACCGGCAGCGTGCCATAGCGCAGGCCATACATCTGCGTCAGGCCGCAAGGCTCGAACCGGCTTGGCACCAGCACGGCATCGGCCCCGGAAAAGAAGCGGTGCGACAGCGCCTCGTCATAGCCGATGCGCACCGCAACCCGCCCCGGAAACCGCGCCGCCAGCCCTCGCATCGCGCCTTCAAGCGCCGGGTCGCCAGAGCCGAGCACCAACAGACCGCCGCCGCCCAGCACGAAATCGGGGATCACGGCGGGCAAAAGGTCGATGCCCTTCTGATCGGTGAGGCGGCTGACGACGATGGCAAGCGGCCCCGGCACCTCCAGCCCGAATTCCTCGCAGAGGGCGGCGCGCGCGGCGGCCTTGCCGGCAAGCGAGGTCACGGAATAGGGCATAGGCTCCGCCTCGGGCGACCAGACGCCGGTATCGACGCCATTCAGGATGCCCGACACCTGCGCCGAACGCGAGGCGATCACACCTTGCAGGCCCATGCCGAACTCTGGCCGCATCAATTCGGCGGCGTAGGTCGGGGAAACCGTGGTGATCCAGTCGGCGGCAACGAGGCCCGCCTTCAGGCTGGAAAGCCCACCGTAGTATTCCAGCGCGCCGGGATGAAACGCCTCTGGCGGCAAGCGCAACGTGCCCAGCATCGTTGCCGGCGCCCAGCCCTGAAAGGCGATGTTGTGGACGGTGATCACCGACTTCACACCGCCCGTGCCGTGATAGGCCAGATAGGCCGGTGCAAACCCCGCCTGCCAATCATGCGCGTGCAGTATATCGGGTTTCCAGCCGTCCAGCCCCTCGCGCGCAATCCGCGCGGCAACCCATGACAGCGCGGCAAAGCGGATTGCATTATCGGGGTGGTCGCCCGCGGCGTTGGAATAGGGACCGCCGTCGCGATCATAAAGATGTGGCGCATCGAGGAGGAGAAGGCTCAAGCCCGCCACCTCGCCCGCCAGAACCCGTCCGGTGCCGCCGTAAAGGTCAGGTTCTTCCCAGACCACCGGCCAGTTCGCAGCCCCCGCCCTGAGCGACCGGTAAGCCGGCAACAGGACCCGCATTTCCCAGCCCGCCTGCGCCAAAGCCTCAGGCAAGGCGCCAACCACATCGGCAAGCCCGCCAGTCTTTACCAACGGCACGCATTCGGACGCCACCGAAAGCACCCGGCCCCGAAACCCTGCGACGCCCATGTGTTTCCCTTTCGCAAATATCCCGCGGGGGTCCGGGGGCGCGAAGCCCCCGGCGTCCGCCGCCTGCCTGCGCCCTCAGGACAACGCCCGCGCCCGCGCGTCAAGCATATCCTGCGTAATCAGGACGATACCGCCTTCCGACCGGCGGAACCACTTTGCATCCTCTTCCGGGTCTGCGCCGACGACAAGGCCTTCGGGGATCACCACGCCGCGGTCGATCACGCAGTTCTTCAACTCGGCCTTGCGGTGCACGATGACCTGCGGCAGCGCCACGACATATTCCAGCGTCGAAAAGCTGTGCGTCCGGACCCCGGTAAAGAGAAGCGAGTTCGACACCGACGAGCCAGACACGATGCAGTCGCCCGACACCAGCGACGACACCGCCGAGCCACGACGGCCATCCTCGTCATGGATGAACTTTGCCGGCGGCACGATCTCGGCATAGGTCCAGATCGGCCAGGCGTTGTCGTAAAGGTCCAGCTTCGGCACGAAATCGGTCAGATCGATGTTGGCCTGCCAGAAGGCGTCGATGGTGCCGACGTCGCGCCAGTAGGGTTCGGTCTCCAGCCCGCTTTTCACGCAGCTGTCGGCAAACTTGTGCGCCACCGCCTTGCCGTGCTTGACGATGTTGGGGATCAGGTCGAACCCGAAATCATGGGTCGAATTGTCGTCCTGCATGTCGCGGATCAGAAGGTCGCGCAGGAAGGCCCAGTCGAAGACGTAGATCCCCATAGAGGCAAGCGCATGATCAGGATCGCCCGGTATCGACGGCGGATCCTTTGGCTTTTCAAGGAAATCGGTGATCCGCATCGTCTTGTCGACATGCATCACGCCAAAGGCGGTGGCCTCCATCCGTGGCACGGTGAGGCAACCGATGGTGACGTCGGCGCCGCTGTCGACGTGCTGGCGCAGCATCACCTCGTAATCCATCTTGTAGATGTGGTCGCCGGCCAGAACGATGACGTACTTGATGCCGTAGCTGTCGATGATGTCGATGTTCTGCGCGACCGCATCAGCCGTGCCTCGATACCAGTTCAACTCGTCCATCCGCTGGCTGGCGGGCAGGATGTCGAGGTATTCGTTGCGTTCGGCGCGAAAAAAGTTCCAGCCGCGCTGGCAGTGGCGGATCAGGGAATGCGCCTTGTACTGCGTCGCGATCGCCATCTTGCGGATGCCGGAGTTGACCGCGTTCGACAGGGCAAAATCGACGATCCGGGTCTTGCCGCCGAAATAGACGGCGGGCTTGGCGCGCCGGTCTGTCAATTCCTTCAACCGGCTGCCGCGCCCCCCTGCGAGGACAAAGGCCATCGCCTGCGATGACAGACGCTGATTGGGTCTTGGTTGCATCCTGTTCCCCTCCCTTGGGTGCGGGCGTAGCCGCCGATACTCAGTCCTTCTGCAGATAAAGCGCCGCAAGTGGCGGCACCGTCAGCACCGCCGATTGCGGCTGCCCGTTCCAAGGCGTCTTTTCCGTGTTCACTCCTCCCAGATTGCCACGGTTGCCGCCGCCATAGATGCTCGCGTCGGTGTTGAGGATTTCGCGCCATGTGCCGGCGTCGGGCAGACCCAGCCGGTAGCTGCGTTCCACCGGCGTCATGTTGACGACAGCGACCACCGATTTGTCGCCTGCGCCGCCGCGCCGGACCCAGGCGTAGACGCCAGCCTCCGCGTCGTTCGATTCCAGCCACTGGAAGCCCTCGGGGCGGGTATCGTTGACATGCAAGCTTGGTGTGTCGCGGTACACCCGGTTCAGGTCGCGAACCAGCGACTGCACGCCCTTATGTTCTGCGATATCAAGCTGATGCCAGTCGAGGCTCTGGTTGTGGTTCCATTCCGCCCCTTGCGCGAACTCCTGCCCCATGAACAGAAGCTTCTTGCCCGGATGCGCCCACATGAAGGCGTAATAGGCGCGCAGGTTGGCGAACTTCTCCCAAGCGGTGCCCGGCATCTTCGACAGCATCGAGCCCTTGCCATGGACAACTTCGTCGTGGCTGATCGGCAGGACGTAGTTTTCCGACCACGCATAGTGCAGCCCGAACGTCATCTGGTGATGGTGATATTTGCGGTAAAGCGGGTCTTTCTGCATGTAGCTGAGCGTGTCGTTCATCCAGCCCATGTTCCACTTGAAGCCAAAGCCAAGGCCGCCGTGAT